>ERZ808028.7-NODE-7-length-263740-cov-10.263495_pt1 | contig 263740 bp, 227 predicted proteins | sample MGYA00380184_ERZ808028 | MGnify/ENA primary metagenome ERZ808028 (study PRJEB31490, sample SAMN06133397) | mouse gut metagenome | isolation source: J8_1 | host: mice | place: China: Chengdu | collected 2015-05 ...
AGGATTATCATAGATGCACTAATGGATACCGTTATGGAATATTTCCACATCACAGAACAGCAGCTGGAGGAATTCACTGCCAGCTTTATTCAGCGGCTGCCAAAGTACATGCAAAAAGCATTGGAGTGCGGTTCAGCGGCTGCCTGAGCGCTATTTTGTGAGCTAAAGTATTGATTTTTCAAGGAGCAAATCCCATTTTTAATGTGGGAAGTTTGAGTTATATAGATGAAAGAATCCTAAAAAATGCAAGATACTTTCATCTGTTTTTAAAAGGATTTCTTGATATTGTAACAATTAAAATCTTTAATATATTCGACATCATATTTTAAATAATCCATTATTTTAAATTTGAACTCTTTAATAATATAATGTTTTTGTGAATAATAATCATGATATTTAATTGTAAATATAACGCTTTCTGGATATAGAGATATATTCTGTCTATTTAAAAGCAAAAAACAATAAATATGGTCGGACTGTATTATAGATAGGTTTTCAAATCCGTTTAAAAAATCTTTTGAAGCAGACACTTTTACATCATATGCATATGTGTTTCCGATATTACGCAGCATTGCATATAGCCCTTCTGATGTATGAACAAGCTCCATAGATAAATAAGCTTGCCCTAATTCTATACGAGCTCTTTTGCTTTCTTTGAAACTTAAAAAAGATATAAGCAAAGCAATTACAGAGACAATTATAGCTGCTAGTTCTATATAGAATTGACTGTCCATAGCTACCCCCAAAACATAATCTCGCATAAATATGAATTGTTTTCATAAATGTAGTTTTCTAATTCTGTAGGAGCGACACTCTTTCGAATTTTTATATTTGTAATGAATTTCTTTTTTCCTAGCGCACTTTTTATATCCTCTATATTCTTTTCAATAGAATATAACACAACCGAATGATAAATACTACATTCTTTTGCTTTCAAGAAAAATTTCAAGGCATTTTCATCATTTTTTTCTAATTTACATAATAATGCGCAGTTGTAATAAAACTGACGCAGTTGATGTTGCAAGTCCGGTCTTTCTTTCGGAACACTCTGTACTTCATCACATTCTTTTCTAAACAATGTTTCCAGAATAGACCTTTCTGTTTTGGCAGAATCAATATTTTTCATATTAATAGCAATATTAAACAAATTGTTATGAATAGCTAATACGCAAAAGGAAACATCAATATCACATTTTAAAGCGCTTCGTAAAACATCAATAGCCAACTTATATTTATTTCCGTTATAGCAATATAAAATAGCCAAAGAATTTAGGGGATAATAAATCTCATTGGCACATATCTTATTTAATATTTGAATCGATACGTCTAAATGTTTTTGCGCTTCATCAAAATCTTTTATCATTACATATCCAGTTCCATAGTTATGTAAGCATTCTGCATACTGTTTTAAATTACGAGATTTGTAATACTCTGTAGCCTTAAGCATCTTCTCCCTGCACTCAGGAACTCGAAAGTCAATATACATATTATATTTTTTATAAAGCTGATATTTTAACTTATCATCACTATATAAAAGAGCTTTTCTAAATGATATGGCAGATTTCTTATTGTTCCCCAACCAATCATAAATAGAAGACTTCAGATTATAGACATAGGCTTTATACTCAACTGTATCACATAACTTATTTTCCAATAAATCTAAAGCATCTGTTGGGCGTCCATAATTGTAGAGTGCTAATGCAATATAATAATTCAAATCTTCATTTTCAAACTGTCCCTTATACCCAAGAACTTTTTCATAATCACCGACAGCTAATAATGCTTTGAAAAATATAATCCAAAATTGATGTGACACATCATTTAGTTGTAGATTATTTACAATACGGCTTTCAAGAAGATGTTCTCCCTGTTTAATTGCATTCAGATACATAAAGCGCTCATAATAGTAAGTCATTAATTCAGCAATATACTGAATCTGATTAATTCGTAATACTCCTTGACGCTCTTTTGTTAATTTGGATAGTAGTAATATTTTATCAGTTTCCTGTAAGTTATTATATATATGTTTATTATGATATAGGCTGTCTAAATGATTATAATATTTTGAAATTATATATTCCGTTTTCTCAGTAGCTATTCTGGCAATAACTGCCTTCCTAGCATAGTCATCTGAAAATTTGTAATCTGATTGAAAAAAACACGAGTTACTATTTTTATTAGTATAATTTTTTAATATGAAACACCCTTTTTCACATAATAGCTTTAAATACTCTTCAAATCTATCATAATTATTGTAGATTCCCCGAATAATCTCACTATAAATTTCATCCGAAAAAGGCGCTGCAGTAATAAGGGGTTCCCGAATATAATCTTTTAGGCTATCAAATAAGTCTACATATAAATCAAAAAGACTGCTTGGCATCTCATATGCTGATTTTTTATTATAAACAAATCCTTTTTCATTTTGATCCAGAATTCCCATATATTGTAATATTTTAAGGACCGAAAAAAAATTATGTATATTTCTATGGGTTATCTTCAAGACTTTATCAAATAACCCTTTCGCTGCTCGAGAATGATTAAAGTTCATAGCATAATATGTATAAAAAGAATCTTTATCAGGATTATCAAAAAACACGCTATCTTCTGTTAATGAATAAAGTATATCGTTGGGTTCTTTATTATATTCTAAAATTATAAGAGCCTTTTGCATATTATTTTTATGGTATTTAATCAATCTATGTAGGATTCTTTGACTGTCTAAATCACAAGATTCCATATTTTGAAAATACAAACAGTAATTTTCTCGAAAAAACTGTGAACATTGTATTAATATGACATCTTCGTCATGGGCAGAAAAAAGCGAACTTTCTGGTATTTCAAAAGGTGCTACATTTTCTTCTGAAAAAATAACCTCTTTTGTACTTATTTGATTCTCTTGAAGTGCTAAATGAGCACAAAATGTCTTTCCATTTCCTTTTTCTCCCCATAAAATTATTAACTTAAAGGGAATTGAGTTTTTCAACAAAGCATTTAGCCTATCAGTAACAGTCTTATTAAAAAAATTCATATTTTATCCTTCTATGTATTTCACGCAAATGATTATAGTAGAGGTATACCGAGGGCCATAACACAATCAGAAAACAAAGATGAATAATCAGGAATTATCCTTTATTAACATCCACATAATTCCTGGGATGTTTATGCACAAGAATCTCCTTTTGCTTCGAACTTGACACATGCGTATAAATCTCTGTTGTACTGATAGAACTGTGCCCAAGCATCCTCTGGATATATCTGATATCAACATCCTGTTCCAACAAAAGCGTGGCGAAGGAGTGCCTGAACATATGGGGTGTGATATGCTGGCTGATACCGGCCAGTTCAGCATAATGATTGATCATAAAGCGGATGGACTGGTCGGACAACTTATGCTGGAGTCTGTTTACAAAGAAATATCCACATGAATCCATATCTTTTTCAAAGGTCTTTTTATATAATTTCAGTGCGGCAATAACTTCTTTATTGCCAATTTGGATAACTCTTTCTTTGGCTCCTTTTCCATAAATCAAAATATTGTTGCTTTCCAGATCTATATCCAGTGGTTTGAGGGAGCATAATTCAGAGATCCGCATTCCGGTGGCAAATAATAATTCAATAACAGCAATATCTCGGATACAACAACGAAGCTGATACTCTGATTTAACCAGTTTCTTCTGGGCATAGAGGGTAGACAGGAATGTCTGTATGGAATGAAAAGGGATTGTTTTTGGAAGCAGTTTGGGTTCGCGAAAGCGGATGTCCAGCTTTGAAAAAGGATTCTCTGCCAATATTTCTTTATATTCCATGTGATGGAAAAATGCTTTTAAACTTGCAATTTTACGTTTTGCGGTTTTGGGCTTATACTGCCTGTGCAGATCTGTAATAAAACCGTCCACAACATCTTTGCAAAAGCAGTCAGATATATCAGAGCAGTATTGTGTGTATTGGGTTAGATCTATCCTGTATGCTTTCAATGTTTTGGAGTCTAAACGCTTCCGATACTCACAGTATTCAATATATTCCGAAATATAGCTATTTAAGGTATTCATAAACAGGCACGCTCCTTATTTTTTTAATAATTATGAAGGTCTGTTTATGGATTGTCTATTGATGGTTTAACGGAAAGAATTTATCAGGCACCTCCAGTCCGTCTTTTGCGGGGTATCTTTACCGGACGGAACTGCGTGTGATATACTCTACATATGACAAATGGTAAAAAAGAAAGAATCCCACACCGCCATTGGGAAGCAAAAGCAAACCTCGCTTTTCTTCTAAATGGACAGGCCATGCAGCACGCTTGAAGGCAACCGGAAGATTAATATGATGGATGGAAAAAGATCCTGGGCGATGTGTCTGAGAATCAGTACAAAGATATTACAACAATATTCGCACAGGATAACAAGATAACAGGAGAACAGGATGAAATCAGATCACATATATTTCATAACAGGGACGGCATATGCCGGCAAATCCACGATGGTGAAGCGGCTGGCCGAGAAGTATAACGGGATTGCATGTGAAGAAAATTATCATGATGCATTATTATCCGGATTAGACCAGGAGAGATTTCCGTGTCTGACATACACGAGAGACCTGCGGGACTGGCGTGATTTCATCAGACGAACGCCGGATGAATATGAAGCCTGGGTGAAAGGGGTATCCGGAGAGTGTGAAATTTTGGAACTTGATATTCTGGAGCAGCTGAGCACCGAAGGGAAAAAAATTTTTGTGGACACCAATATTTCCCTGGAAACGTTGAGAAAGATATCGGATAAGGAGCATGTGTTGATCATGCTGGCTGACCCGGATATATCGGTCAACCGCTTTTTTGAAAGACCAGACAAAGAAAAGCAGTTTCTATATCAATTACTCATGGCCGAAGAGGATGCCGAACGGGCAATGGAAAATTTCAGGCAGTGTCTGAAAAGGATTAATTCCCGTGCGGTGTATGACGCTTTTCTCAACGCCGGTTTTCGGGTCATCGTCAGAGAAGAGAACAGGAGTATTGAGGACACTTTTGCTTTGGTTGAGAGGGAACTGGGCCTGCAGGAATGTTTGTGACCGGTGTTTGGGCAGTATACGGTTTTACGGATAAAAGGCAGTAAGATGCCGCATTGTTCAGGGCGGTGTTTCAGGAAAAGGATGGTGAGGGAGAGTGAAGAGAGTTGCTTTCTTTTGTATTCCGGCACATGGGCACACAAATCCCATGCTTCCGGTGGCCGCCGAACTTGTAAGGCGTGGAAATGCCGTGCGCTTCTATTCGTTTGACGTATTTGAGAAGAAGATTAAAGCCACCGGGGCAGAGTTCATTTCCTGTGACGAATTTCTGCCAAAGCTGTCCGGGCAGGAAGAAGCAGGACTGAAAAGTGTCTCCACCACGGAAATGACGGTGCAGGATATTCGCATTACGCTCAGTATGAATGATTTTCTGGACAAGGAGTTTCGGTCTTTTCAGCCGGATGTGGTGTATACGGACTCGGTCTGTTTCTGGGGGAAGTTGAATGCATGGAAACACGGCGTGCCGATGGTGGTGTCCACAAGTACCTTCGCCTTCAATCAGCTGTCTTCCGGCTATATGAAGAACAGCTTGCAGGAAACAGCGGACATGATCTTCGGGCTGCCGAGAATTGCCCGGGAACTGAAAAAACTGAAACCCTGCGGTTATCGTGTAAAAAGTGTCCTGTCGCTGGTACAGAGCGATAATGACACGGATTCTGCTGCGGGATGATTCCTGTGCGGGAATCCGGGCAGCCGTACAGGAGATCCTCGGCAATGAGGTGTACAGAAATGCGGCCGACGAAGGCAGTGCGGATTTCCGCGCCTGTTCCGGGGCTGCCGGCGCGGCAAAATTCATAGAGGATGCCCCGCACGCTTCGGGTGGCATGGATATGATAAAGGAACTGAACAGAGTCAATGCGAAGTGCGGGCTTTTCTACTGGCTGTTTGTGGCTGCGGTCATCCTGCTGAGCGGTTTTCTTGCCGGCTGGCAATACGCGTTGATCATCGGTATAGCGGCCGGGATACTGGCGGCCCCTGTGGGCAGGGCGATGCAGAAAAGAAACTATGCCGGTTTGTGTAAACGCACAGACTGCTGCAAAATCTTAAAAGGGCTACCCGGCAACGGATTACAGGCAGGTCGGAGGGAAAACGGGGATGAATTTTGACCAAAAAGATATCAGAATAGAAAAAATCGACGATAAAAATGTATATTTTGCGAAATTGATCGCTTATGCCGGAAATTGCTCCTGGGTTGCGGGCGATCATTTGGCAGCAATGTTGAAAGAAGGGGCTTTTACGGACTGGGAGTGCGCTTTTGCCGCGATCATAGAGGAACGCATCGTCGGGTTCTGCACTTTTATGAAAACAGACTATTACCCGGACAACCGGTATTTTCCGTGGATCAGCACGGTTTTTGTTGACGAAAGATTCCGTGGGAAACGGATCAGCCAACGTATGATCGAAGCAGCAATCGCGTATGCGCGGAGCCGCCGCTTTTCCCACGTATATATTCCCTCAGATATATCGGGGTTCTATGAAAAATACGGGTTTGAGAAAATTGACGAGCTGGAAAACTATGCAGGCGGCAGGGATCATATCTTTATGAAAAAATGTTGAAAGTCTGATGGGAGTTGGAGGGGACCTGAATGAAAGCGTACAGTATGCAGAATAAAAAGGCATGGGAATATAACGCGTATGAGTTTTGGGTGAAACAGGCGGGCACTCCGGCGGACAGGGCAAAACAGGACCGGGAAGATCCGGTTGGGATGTTGAAAAAGTATGCGGATTATTTCGATACCTATAGCGGGATAAAAATTGCGAACATATGCGGTTCCTGTGGAAAGAAGGCGGTTCCGCTGGCTGTTTTGGGAGCGGATGTCACGGTCTTTGATATTTCGGAGGATAATAAGAGGTATGCGCTTGAAGTGGCGGCAGCTGCCGGGGTTGACTTGCATTTCGAGGTATGCGACATACTGGAGATTGATCAGCAGAAGTACGGAGGCTATTTTGATATTGTGTTTATGGAAGGCGGCGTGCTGCATTATTTTCATGACATAAATGAGTTCATGGATATTATGTTTGCTTTGTTAAAAAAAGGTGGCAGGATGATATGCAGCGATTTCCATCCTTTTACCAAAACAGCGGATCTGTTGGGGCTTGAACAGCCGACGATGAGTTACTTTTCAACGGAAATCTTTGAAGGAGAGATGGCACATGCACGCTTTTTTGAAGAAAGTATCAGGAAGAATATGCCGCGGTGCAGTTACAGAAAATATACGGTCAGTGAGATCATCAATGCCGTTATTGGCAGCGGTTTTGTGCTGAGAAAGTTTGATGAACATCCGGCATGGGATAATGAGAAGTTACCGGGCGAGTTTACGATCGTTGCGTGCAGATAGTATTCGTCGGGAAAGGAAGTGGAGTGGCTATGAGAAAGAAGCCGGAGAAGGACAGGCGAAAGAGCAGGGCAAAGAAGCGCGTACCTGCTGCACTGCCATGGGTCATTGTATGCTGTGGGATGATGCTTACGGGATGTGGGGAGACGGGGACAGAGGCAGATGGAAAAAGCAATGACCAGGTTCCCGAAAATGTGTCGGAACCAGAAGCGACAGAGCCTGTTCAGACACCGGAAGATATAGAGGCGACGAGCGCAGAGCTGACATTCTATCAGAAAGCGGAAGCATTTGGCATAGAGGAAGCGGAAGCTGCCCGTTGTTATGAGAGACTTTGCGCGGACAATGTTTTTGAAGACGGAACAGGAGTGCTTAGTTCGCTGTGGATAGAGGATCTGGATGGTAACGGACAGAAGGACATGGTGGTGATGGTGCAGACCGGGGAGCTTTATCTTTATGGAGAAGGCATTATTTACTTCTATATGAACGAGGATGAGGCGTACCGTTTTGAAGATTGTGATTTTCCGTTTTTCTATGAACTTAATGTGACGGCGGGGGACTTTGATAACGATGGAAATACAGAGATCGTGTTCGAAGCCCCGGGAACTGGCTGCGGAGGCCCCGGCGACTGGCATCTCAGGATGTTGAAATATCGAGATCAAAGTATGGAAAGGATGGAATTTCCTTCTGAAACTTATGAGGATGACGACAGAAGGATATACATTGAGATCACACAGGAATCTCAGGCAGATATGTATAGTGCGTATTGTCCGTATCTTGATGAAACCATTGCGTTTGAGGCAGAAAATATATTTGAACCGGGGGAAGCCCGTGTAGTCGGCAGCACTGTGGGAGGGTATTACCAAGTATCCGGCACAGAATATGAAGGCAGGGATGCCCTGGTAGTGTCCGAGTATCTGTGCGGCGAGGGTGGAAATGTACATTGTGTAGGCATTGCCAGGTTTCTGCTTTTGTGGGAGCAGGACGGAAGCGGTCGGATTGAAAAGTGGTGGATAGAGGAATAGTCAGGTCCGGGTGCAGATCAGCGAGTCTCAAGCCGATGACCGGCCGCCGACATATACAGCTTCACAGGAAGATTCTCACGGTATCCTGATGCTGTCAAAAAAGGAGCACTGCAGACTTTTCACTTTGCGCTCCGTGACTTTATCTGCCTCTGTCAGCTGGCTGCAGAGCAGCGGAGAGGCGGGATCATACGCCTGTAAATTCCGGAGGCGGGCAGCGGGATTATGGTTGGCGTAACAGTAGATACAGCCATTTTGGCAGGTATTATAGAGGCCGAGATCAATGCTTGTCATGCAGCCGCATTCCAGGCGCTGGTTTTTGTCTTTGACTGCATCGACAGGACAGCCAAGCAGTCTGGAAATGAGTTCTCCGTCAATGCAGTGGGCATGTGCAATCTGCCAGCGGGACAGATCGATGTCTTCGGCGCAGGTGTCTATTTTCAGCCCGCAGGCATGAGCCGTCGCAGCAAACGCTTCTGCGATGGCTTCTTTTTGTACAGAAGACAGTTCGTGGAGGTTTTGCTTTTTTGCCGCGCCTGTAATATTCCTGTACAGGTCGATGAAACTGATGGTGACTTTGTCTGTGTGGCGGCACAGTTTACGGGCTATATAGTCGAACTGTTCGGCGTGCCAGCTTATCGTATACCGGTCGTTTAAAAGCACAGGATCATAGCGCCAGATGACACGCTGTCTGCCGATTTTTTCCGACAATACCTGAAAGGTGTTTATTCTTTCATCCAGGGCAGGAAGATTTAGTTCAATTTCTTTGCCGTAGGCATTCAAGGTAAATTGAAAGTAATACATATAGTTATGCAGCAGCTCTAATCTGTCCATAAGGGGCCGGGGATTCTTGCTCCAGAAGACGATACAGTCAACGAGTTCAGGGCTGAGACTGATGCTGCTGACCTGACGTATATTCATGGGATTGCGCACATAAGCATACTGCGCTTCGATCCTGTTGAGAAACCATTCGGAAAAATATGCAGGAATGTCGGTTCTGCGGCTTGCGCTGATGATCATAGTGTACTCTCCTCTTTTTTTATTGTATCTGCCGTATAATCTTCGGATCCTTGATCTTCCCGTCGTCTGCGAAGAGAAGGATCTTCGACATGATCTCCGCGGTCTTCGGGTCGTCGTCCACGAAGGGCAGGAAGATACGGCCCCTGCGCTGGGAGTGGACGGGCAGGACAAAGAGCATGGCATTTCCGATCTGGTGTACGACGCCGCTGCCGAGGTGGACGCTGTACTGTCCGAGTTTGCCGTCGATGATGGCGTGATTACCCTCCAGACGGACATTTTTTGTACCGAAAAGGGAGAGGTTGCAGGCCACGATGGCTTTTCGCATCTCGATGGTGGAGTGACTGGTTTCGGGATCCACGCCGCCCGCGTAGGCGACGCTGACCGCCAGATCCACGTCCCGCATGACTTCGCTGTAGATGACGTCCGGAATCTCCCTGATCTTAAGCGGTTTTCCCGTTTTGCGGTCAGTGAATGCCACGTACTCCAGAGTTGGCGCTTCCGCGTCGCTGGGGCTGAACCAGTCTGCCATAGCGAAAATATACGCAACAATATTTTCTTTGTAATAAATTTTCTGCAGGCCGTCTTCATAGTCTGCTACCCAGCGGCGGCTGCGCAGGACGCCGACCGTCTTTTGAGGCTGGATCTGGTTGCCGGAGAAGAGCCTGGAGGCTTCTTTTTCCAGTTCTTCGTCCAGTTTCACGTAAAGTTCCCGGAAGACCTGCTTGAAAGGCTGTTTGATCTGCCTGTCAAAAAGCAGCTTCTGGTATTCATGCCAGTGCCCGCTCCTGTACAGGTCGAAAGGGTGCGCGATCAGGATATGGTCTTCCGGATCCACCGGATGGATGGCGCCGGAGAAGTCTACAATACCGTCCGGAGTGAGGAAGCCGGGCGCTGGAGATACGTCTGTCATTTCCGGGGCATTCGTTGTCTGTGCTTCCCCGGTCTCTGTAATAGTCCGCACGATCAGCCGTTCCGTGATCGGCCGCGCTACCGGATTCTGGTACATTTCCAGGAATTCCCAGACTTCAAAAGCGGTCCGATCCTCCATGGCCTGTTCCATCATCTGCTTTGTGCGGCGATACTGCTCTTTGAGCTGTCTGGTGACTGTCTGGAAGTTCTGCACGGTCTCGTCCTTCTTATATCTGGTGGGGACGGACTTAAGAGGGTTGCCGTCTTTGCGGCATTTCAGGCTGCACTTGCCGTTCTCGTCCACGGCTATCATCAACTCGATCTCACCGGCCGGCTGCCAGTCGAAATATTGCGCGGACTGTCTGGCCATCTGGCCTTCCATGCGCAGCACAAGGCGCGTCACGTCTGTAAAACCGGCATTGACACTTAAATTGCGCAGGGCAATCTCTACGGCGTGGCCTTCGCTGGCTCTTCGCAGGGCGCCGAACTGGCGGCTTTCCTTCTTGAATTTCTGGATAAAGCAGTAGCGCTCCAATATCTCAGCTTCCCGCACCTTCTTATTGTCGGAAAAGGGCAGCAGACCCAGACTCATCAGCAGGTCTTTGTTGCGCTTTTGCTCGATCTGTGCCGTCAATGCTTTCAGGGTCACGTTACCCAATGCGGCGTCCGCATATTTTCTGGCCCGGGCGTGGGCGGTGCCGGAGGAGGAATATTTGGCGGCATCATAGAGCAGATTGAAATTCTTCTCTCCAAGTTTTTCGTAGGCCTCGAAGAACCAGTGTACGTCAAAGGCGCCGTCTCTCAATTCTTCCGGGGAGAGGGGCGTGTATCTGGCGATGGTGGACAATACCCGCTCGCTGTACAGGTCGCGTGTATGGGCCATGAAATAGTAACAGGCGCTGGCGAAACCGGGCAGCGCAAAATACTCTTCCAGCATGGGAATCCACTGCTGGGCGTACATGGCAAGCTCTACAAGACGCTTTTTCGTGATATCTGTACCCTGTAAGGCTTTTTTCAGATCGGCGGCGGTTTCTTCCGGTTTGGGCCAGGAGACCCTTAACAGATGGCTGAGTACCGTTTGACGGTCCAAAGATTCATAATAGTAACCGTTGCCTCGATCCAAAGGGTCTTTGCCAAGGGCAGTCAGAATCTGGATCATATGGTCGATACCGTAGATCAGCCGGATGCTTTTGGCAGCATCGGAAAAGGGTGTGGGCTGCTCACCACGTGTCAATTCCACGGTAAGCACCACGTGCAGTATCTCCTGATAGAGGCCGTGTGCAAAGACCATCTCCGGCAGTTCCTCACAGATCGTATCGGAGCAGTCTCTGTCGTTTACTGGTTTGATCGTATTCTTTCCAAATAAGCTTTCAAGAGCGGAAGTGGTGCTCCAGCAGTAAGGCATCTTGCCTTTCGCTTCCAGGCTGCTGACCGGGGTTATAACATCGTCCAGACGGAAGAAGGTGTATACTGCCTTGTAGAACAAGTCTTTATCCCAGATGCCGCGCATATAGCATTGTGCACAGTCGGAAAGAGATATGTAGTCGTTCTCGTTGTTACGCAGGTAGGAGGAGGGCTCTCTCTTTTTTGGTGTATGGTATGTATAATAGTGCAGCTGCAGGCGGAAGCGCAGGGCGAATGAACTCTCCCAGCTTTCCTCTCCGCTCTGCATGATCCACCGATACAGAGTGGAAAAGACCGGCATTTGCAGAGGGCGGTATGTGGCAGGTTTGACTGTGCCGCCCAAGAGCTTTTTCTGTACGGGTAAAAGGTCATTGGAGGTATCCAGGACCGTCAGCAGCCTGGCAATTCCGCAAAGCCCGAATGAAACCCGGAGGGATTTCGGGACATACTGCAAAAACAGTGTGGACAGGATAGAATCTACCTGCGGGCGGAAAGAGAGGCTGACGGTCAGGTTGGTAAAAGGCGGTTCCTGAAAATGGGCGCGGCCCAATACCTTTTGGTAAAGGGATACATGCTGCAGGTAGAGATCCTGCTCCGGCAGACATTGGCGGTAAAGCTCCAGCTCGATCATAAGCCGGGGCGTTTTGATCTCCTGCTCATAAAATTGTTCCCACAGTTCACGAAAAGGGTAGGCATCCAACGGCTGGGCGTTCGGATCGTTGTGGATATTGTGGACGTGTGACAGCCGGTTGCCCAACAGCATTTCTTCATTGCCGATTGAGATGTACTCACGTTCTTTATTGGCGGCGATCAGGGCATCCAGTTTCTGCATGATGCGGATATATGTCTCATCATCGTAGGTAAAGAGAGTGGATGCATCGTCGGCATTGACGGTTACAGGAGGCAGGATCCAGTCCTTTGTTACATCATACAGCCCGTAGCCCGGCGTATTCAGAATCTCCAGTGCGCCGTTTTCCGAGCCCAGAAGCTCATCCAACAGGAGTTTTTCTTTTTTGGAAGGCGTCAGGAAAGCGCGCAGTGCGGGCAGGATGCGGGCGAAGGTCGTCATATCTTCTTTTTTCAGCTGCAGGGCAAGATCCAGGGCGCCCATGCGGCATTCTTCGGATTTTGCAGTGAGCAGCCGGTTGATGCAGGCGATGAGGTCCTCTTTGTCCTGCCGCATTAACAGGGCAAGCGTTCTGGTACGGCCTCTTTTATATTTTACAGTCTCCTCGATGGCCCGGTAGTCTTCCGGGGTCAGCTGCATATCCTCCACCAGTTGATGGGCGGAGATATTGGTATCCTCTTCGGCATTGTGCAGAAGTTCAAAAAGTGCCTTCTTACGTGGTTCGGTGGCAGGACGGTAGAGCAGCACTTCGGCCACATAGGAGCGCACTGTGCTGTAGCAGTAGTCACTTTCCTGCCATATACGACCGATCAGAGAGATCAGTCCGGCGGCCTCGTCAAGCAGCCGGTCCTGCTGCAGTATCCAGGCAATCAGGCAAAGCCGCAGTGCAATGTCGGACTGGGTCATAGACACATAATGGAATGGAAAAATACGGGACGACAGGGTAAGTCCCTTTTTGGGAAGCTTTTTTAATAGATTCTTCAGGATGTCGTAAAACGCTGCGGCCTCTTCTTTGTCCTGAAAATATTTTTCCAGTGGTAAAAGATGTGGCTTCAGGATCTTTATTTCTCCTGAGGAAGTGTGCTCCCAATGACTGAGCTTAAGAAACTGATCCTTTGCCGAACCCAGGAAGCCTGGCAGAAAGCAGGCCACAAGTTCCAGATCATCCGGATAAGAGCGGATGACTTCTTTTGACAGCTGCATCCGCAGATTTGGTTCCTGCAGAGAATGCATAAAATATGAGGCAGTCATTTTCTGGTGTTTTGTGCCGTTTTTGACGAGGGTGATAACGGTATTTATGGCCTCCTGCGCGTCATAGAAACCTTTGGCCCAGATAGCGCAGCAGATCGCTGTGATGTCATTGGATGAAAGCTGCTTTTGCAGAAAACTTTCATCCCGCAGGCATTGCCCCATCAGCCGCAGCGTTTTATCGCTTCCCCGTTCATCCCAGATGCCGGTCCACGTGTAAACCGCACGTCTGACGGCAGTATAGCGGATCAGATTGTTGTTCTCGATCACGGAAAGAAGGTGCAGAAAGGCTTCCGGCTGCCCGGCGTCCATGGTTTCGCAGATCTCCTGCCGGGCGCCTTCCTGCAACCTTGCCGCCAGCAGGAAGGCGCCCAGTGCTTCGTAGCTTTCTTTATTTTTACTCCGGACGATTCCCAGGACCAGCTCATGGCTGAGCATGAGCGTGTTGTTTTCTCCGAACAGGATGTCCCGGACGGCCTGCAGGGCTCTGGCGTCATGCCGATCCAGCTGTGCCGCCAGAATGCCGGCGTAGTTGAAGTGTTCATTGCGGGCGTGATCGCAATACTCCGGCGCTGCATTGCCGGTCAGGATATCCGCGAGTTCTGCATCGTAGAAATCCAGAAGCGAGAAGGCGTACAGAAGCCGTATGCTGGCAGCTGCAAAAGGGGCGTAGCTGTTCGAACGGAGACTGCGGCGAAACCATCCGGCGGTCATCTGGTACTGGTTCATCTGATCCAGTGCATAGTAGAAATCATCCTGCCATGCCTTCCGCACGCAGATATTTACCAGATTCGGGAACTGTTTCCGGTACAGTTCGCCCAGTGTGCGGTATTTGCCATCATATAAAAGCTGCTCCAAAGGGGTGCACATGTCTTCGGGAATCATGTAGAGGCAGGGATCTTCCAGCAGTTTTTGTTCGGATGCGGGGAGCAATGTTCCTTTCTCTTTCATCGCATTCCGCCATGTGATGGTTATTTTGTTTCTGGTTTCCGGGGTAAATGCTGTCATGTGTGTGGCCTCCTTTCGGTATTTTCAGCAGGTATATTATAAATTATAGTGAGAGAGCTTTTAGAATGCAATCAGTATAAAGTGTAATGTGAGCATTTTATATCCTTTTTGGCATGATGCACTCCATAGGAAAAGCCGGTTGCAAAAATCTGCCGCTATGGTATGATAATTTCGTTGGGAAGGAGGTGGCGTCTTGGACGTTTGGTCGTTATTTCTGTCCGGTTTCCAGGAGTTTTCGTTTGGTCATATTGCGCTGGTAATCTATCTGTACGTCATCATGGACGAACGGGGATGCCGGATGCTGAAAAAGCTGCCCGTGTTGGTGTTCTCTCCGGCATTGGCAAGTCTGATTCATTTAAGCCTTTATAATGTGTTCAAAGTATCCGGGCTGGTCCTATATGTTGTAATTTCCGTTGCGAACGTGCTGATGTGTACCCTGTGGGTGCGATGGGGCTGGCGGATCGGAATCGGGCGGGCATTGGCTGCTGTGTGTATGGCGGGGGTGTTTCAGATGGCAGCGTCTGTTCTGTCCGCGAGACTGTTCAGCCTGCCGGCTGCGGATGAAGATTTACAATTCATGATGGTGACAGGTATTTACTTTACCGTAGTGCTGGGTACCGCTGTCCTGCTGCAGCGTAAGCGCTTTGGCTCATGGTTTCAGCTGCTGCTGGAGGAAGATGACCCGCATCGTATAGTGCTGCTTTTGTCCGCTATGCTGGTGAGCATGGAGGTGTTCTTCCAGTTGCGGGTCGGGATTGGATCGGAATATCAACTTTATTATTATATGCTGATTCTCGTATTTGCGGCATTGTTGGCTGTATCGGTGATCCATCTGGCCCAACGGCTGGATGCCGTTCGGAAAATAGAGACTCAGCAGGAGGTTATCGCCAGGCAGCAGCTCTATGAACAGGAGCTGGAAGCCATTCGGCGGGAGGCCAGGGCCTTCCGGCACGACTATAAAAATATACTTGCCGGGCTGTCGGCTCAGGCCGGGGCGGGGGAACTGGATGCGCTGCTGACTTCGCTGGCTGACCTCGATGCTGGATTTGACCAGCGCGTGGGGGAGAAGATCCGGATGTCCACCCAGATCGGTAACCTGCGTATACCACAGGTGCGGGGAATCCTGCTGTCAAAGATGGCAGCCATGGGAGAGAAAGGTGTGGACTGCCGCCTGGAGGCTATCTATCCCGTGGAGCGGTTGGGGATGGATAGCTGGGATTTCGTGCGCTGCCTGGGTATTTTGCTGGACAACGCTGCGGAGGCAGCACTGGAGACTAAGACGCCCTGGGTGGAAGTCATAGTGCTGGCTGAGAGGAATCGTCTGTCCCTGCGGGTGTCGAATCCCTACGTCGGGACGATCGATCCGGATAAAATCTGGCGGGAAGGCTATTCCACCAAAGGGGAAGGCCGGGGACTTGGGCTGCCAGGCTATCAGCGCATCCTGGCAGATTGTCCGGGTGTATCCTGTTCCACCAGCTGGGCAGCGGGGATATTTGTGCAGGAATTGACAGTGGAGGATAAGCTATGATTCAAATATATCTCTGTGACGACGAGGAGAGCGTCCGTCACCAGTTACGTACTGCTCTGGAGTGGAAGATCTGCATGGAGGACTATGACATGAAGGTGGTATGTTCCGCGTCCACGGCACAGGAACTTCTGGAGGCGGTGGAGGATAACAGCCGGAGCATTTATTTCCTGGATGTGGATTTAAGAGACGGGGAGTGGGACGGCTTCACGCTGGGGAGGGAGTTGCGCCGGCGGGATCCTCACGGTACATTGGCGTATATCACCAGTTACGGCGATCTGGCCTGGAAGACGTTCCAATATCATCTGGAGGCCTTCGATTATATTGTAAAGGAAGGGGAGCAGACCGGAACCGCTGTCGCCCGGTGTCTGGAGGCAGTTCATTCCCGGCTGTTACACGAGCGCCGGGATCCGACGGAGATCTTCTCCCTGCGCACGGGGGAGGAGACACGCCATGTTCCTCTGTCTGATATTCTGTTCTTCGAGACGGCGCCCAAGTCCCATCATGTATTTCTTCACACGGCGGACAGTCGTCTGGATTTCGTGGGAAGCCTGAACGAGCTGGAGTCCGAGCTGGGCGGCCGTTTTGTCCGGGTACACCGGGCCTATCTGGCGGCCTGGGACAAGATCGAGGCGGTGGACTGGAAGGAAGGCCGGGTCAGAGTAGGCGGCCGGGAGTGTCTTCTGTCCCGGGCCGGCAAGGCCCAGCTGAAAGAGAAATGGTGAAGGAAGATGCCGTTTGAGAAACATCTGGTCGATTCGGGAAATTCCACTGAAAGAGAGGCGCTGCCGTGGTATGCTTCTTCCTGCAGACAGGCGGGAAGAAGGAAGAGAAAGGAGCGTGAGCGTATGGCAAAGGACCGCTTTGTAGAGGTATACTCTCAGGGAGTTGCCAATGTGGAGAAGATCATCGTGGACACAGAGACAGGCGTAAACTATGTGCTGGCTTCTTCGTCGCTGACGGCAGGATGCGGGATGAGTGTTCTGCTGGATGCTGACGGTAAGCCAGTCGTCACCCCCGTAAACTGAACAGATTTCCTGCCTGTCTGCATTTTAAAACAAGCAGGAATCTGTTGACAGTCTGCCGGATGTCACTGTATCTGCCGTAATATATTCGGATCCTTTATCCTGGTATCTTCCGCAAAAAGAAGGATCTTCGACAGGATCTCCGCTGTCTTCGGGTCATCGTCTACAAAGGGCAGGAAGATACGGCCCCGGTGCTGGGAGTGAACGGGAACGACGAACAGCATGGCATTTCCGGTCTGGTGCACGACGCCGCTGCCGAGGTGTACGGTGTACTGTCCGAGCTTGCCGTCGATGATGGCGTGATTGCCCTCCAGACGGACATTTTTCGTGCGGAAAAGAGAGAGGCTGCAGGCGGCGATGGCCTTTCGCATCTCGATGGTGGAGTGACTGGTCTCGGGATCTACACCGCCCGCATGAGCCACGCTGACCGCCAGATCCACGTCCCGCATGACTTCACTGTAGATGATGTCGGGGATTTCTTTGATCTTCAGGGCTTCGCCCGTCTTCCGGTCTGTAAAGACCACGTATTCCAGAGTGGGTGCTTCCACGTCGCTGGGGGAGAACCAGTCTGCCATAGCGTAAATACATGCAACGATATTCTCTTTATAATAAATCTTCTGCAGGCCGTCTTCATAGTCTGCCACCCAGCGGCGGCTGCGCAGGGCGCCGACCGTCTTCTGGGGCTGGATCTGGTTGCCGGAGAAGAGCATGGACGCTTCTTTCTCCAATTCTTCGTCCAGCTTCACGTACAGCTCCCGGAAGACCTGTTTAAAAGGCTGTTTGAGCTGCTTCTCGAAAAGCAGTTTCTGGTATTCGTGCCAGCGGCCGCTCCGGTACAGGTCGAAAGGGTGAGCGATCAGGATCTGGTCTTCCGGATCCACCGGGTGGATGGCACCGGCAAGGTCCACAATGCCGTCCGCGGTGAGAAAGCCCAGCGTTGGAGCGTTGGCCGGACTTTCAGCAGGACTCACTGACTGCGCTGCCGGTTCCTCTGTGATGGTACGCACGACCAGCCGCTCCGTGATCGGGCGGGCTACCGGATTCTGATACATCTCCAGATATTCCCATACTTCAAAAGCGGTCCGGTCTTCCATGGCCTGTTCCATCATCTGTCTGGTGCGGCTGTACTGTTCCTTGAGCTGCTTGTTGACGGCCTGCAGGTGCAGCACGGTCTCGTCTTTCTTGTATCTGGTGGGAACGGATTTCAGGAGTTTTCCGCCTTTGCGGCATTTTAAGGTGCTCCTGCCGTTTGCGTCCACGTCGATCATCAACTCGATGTCACCGGCCGGCTGCCAGTCGAAATACTGCGCGGACTGTCTGGCCAGCTGTCCTTCCATGCGCAGCACAAGGCGGGTCACGTCCGTGAATCCGGCGTTGACGCTTAAGTTGCGCAGGGCGATCTCCACGGCCCGGCCTTCGCTGGCCCGCCGCTGGGCGCCGAACTGGCGGCTTTCCTTCTTGTATTTCTGGATAAAGTGATAGCGCAGAAGCATTTCCGCCTCCCGCTGCTTTTTGTCATCGGAGAGGGGCAGCAGGCCCAGACTCATCAGCAGGTCTTTGTTGCGCTTTTGCCCGATCTCTTCCATCAACGCATCGGGGTTTACTTTGCCCAGAGCGGCGTCCGCGTATTTTCTGGCCCGGCCGTGGGCGATACCGTAGGAGGAATATTTGGCGGCATCGTAGAGCAGCTTGAAATTCTTCTCGCCAAGTTTTCCGTAAGCCTCGAAGAACCAGTGAATGTCGAAAGCCCCGTCCTTCAATTCCTCCGGGGAGAGGGGCGTGTATCTGGCGATGATGGACAGTACCTGCTCGTCATACAGCTCACTGGTATGGGCCATGAAATAATAGCAGGCGCTGGCGAAACCGGGCAGGGCCAGATATTCCTCCAGCAGGGGGATCCACTGCTGGGCGTACATGGCAAGTTCCACAAGACGCTTTTTCGTGATATCCGTACCCTGCAGGGCCTTTTTCAGGTCGGCGGCAGTTTCCTCCGGCTTCGGCAGGGAGACTTTCAACAGATGGCTGAGCACTGTCTTCCGATCCGTGTTGCTGGAAGAATAACTGTAGCCGCAGCCGCGCGCCAGCGGGTCTTTGCCGAGGGCGGTCAGGATCTGGATCATATAGTCGATGCCGTAGATGGCCTGAATGTGGCTGATCTCCGGGGAAAAAGGCGTAGGCTGTTCACCGCGCTTAAGCTCCACCGCAAGCACCATGGGCAGCGTTTCCTGATAGAGTGTGTGGGCAAAGACCATCTCCGGCATTTCCGCGCCGATCGTATCGAAGTGATATTTGCCATCAACGGGCTTTAACACGTTCAAGCCGAAAAAGGCGTTCAAAGCCTGCGGCCTGGCCCTGCGGGAGGTCACGGCGCCTTTCTGTTCCACGGTGCTGACAGGCTCCAGAAGAGCGCCCAGCCGGAAGAACGTGAACACCGCCTTATAGAACAGATCCTTATCCCAGAGCCCCCGCACATAACACTGTACACAGTCGGAAAGCTGCAGGTAGCTGTTCTGGCTGTTGTAGGCGTAGCGGGACTTCTCCCGCGCTTTCTGTTTGTTGTAGTGCAGTTGCAGGCGGAAGCGCAGAGCGAAGGAATCCGGCCAGTCTTCCCTGCCGGCCTGTGTGATCCAGCGGCACAGACTGGAAAAGACGGGCAGCTCCACGGCACGGCGTGTATAAGTCTCCACGACACCGTTCCAGCTCTTCTCCTGTACGGAAAAAAGGTCGTTGGAGGTATCCAGGACTGCCAGCAGTCTGGCAATTCCGCAAAGTCCGAAAGAGCTCAGGAGGGACTGCGGGACATACTGCTGAAACAGGGGGGTCAGGACCGTAGTCACCTGAGGGCTGTAGGCGAGTCTGACGGACAGACTGGAAAAAGGCGGTTTCTTAAAAAGCCCGCTGCCGAATACTTTCTTATAGAGGGCGGTATGTTTCGTATAGAGAGTTTGCTGCGCAAGACATTGGCGGTAAAGCTCCACCTCGATCATAAGCTGGGGCGTCCTGATCTCCTGTTCGTAGAATTGTTCCCACAGTTCCCGGAAAGGATAAGCGTCCAGCGGCCGGGCCTCCGGGTCGTTATAGGTATAGCGGATACGCTCCAGTTTGCTGCCAAGCAGCAGGTCTTCGTTCCAGGCCGTGGTGTAAGCGCGCTCCCTGTTGGCTGCGATCAGGGCATCCAGCTTCGTCAGAACGCGGACGCAGGCCTCCTCACCGCTGGTAAAAAGCCGGGACGCGTCGTTGGCATTGACGGTCACAGGCGGCAGGATCCAGTCCTTCTCTACATCGTACAGGCCGTAACCGGGCGTGTTCAGGATATCCTGGGCCTCGCTTTCTGCGCCCAAAAGCTCTTGAAGCAGTACCTTTTCCCTGCCGGTCGGATCCGAATCGGAGGACTCTGCGAAAGCGTGCAGTCCGGGCAGGATTTCGGCAAAGGAGGCGGCATCTTCCTTTTTCAGCTGCAGGGCCAGATCCAGGGCTCCCATGTGGCACTCTTCGGATTTCGTGGCAAGCAGCCTGCCGATGCAGGCAGTCAGATCCTTCTTATCCTGTCCTTTCAGGAGGGCAAGCGTCTGCGCCCGGCCCTTTTTATATTTCAGGTTCTCCTCGATAGCCCGGTAGTCCGCCGGGGTCAGCTGCATGTCTTCCACCAGCTGGTGGGCGATGCGGTTGGTACCCTCCTCTGCGTTGTGCAGAAGCTCGAACAGCGCCTTCCTGCGCGTTTCCGTGGCGGGACGGTAGAGCAGCACCCGGGCCACCGCCGGGCGGGATGCGCCGTAGTAGCTGCTTTCGCCCTGGCCAACCAGCGGGATCAGCTCAGCGGCCTCGTCAAGCAGGGCATCCTCCTGCAGCATCCAGGCGATCAGGCACAGACGCAGAGCTACGTCGGACTGGCTCATGGACACCTGATGCCATGGGAAAATACAGGGCGACAGCGTCAGCCCCTTTTTGGGAATCCGATTTAGAAGATTACGCAGGATGTGGTAAAAGGCAGCGGCCTCTTCTTCGTTTTGAAAAAAGGTTTCCGGCGGCAGGTGTCTTGGCATTCGGATACGGTCGTCCTGCATGCGGAAGCTGTTCACTCCTCTGGCAAGGTCATGGAACTGTGAATTTGCCGAAGCCAGGAAACCGGGCAGGAAGCAGGCCACCAGCTCCAGATCTTCCGGACAGGAGCGGATGACCTCCTTCGCAGCCTGCATCTGCAGATGGGGATCCTGCAGGGACAGGTTGAAGTAGGAAGCCGTCATTTTCTGCTGTCTGGTGCCGTTCTGTATGAGGGCGAGGATGGCATGGATGGCATCCTGCGCGTTATAAAAGCCTTTGGCCCAGAGGGCGCAGCTGATCGCCACGGCGTCGTTGGAAGTAAGCTGTTCCTGTACAAATGCATCATCCCGCAGGCATTGTCCCATCAGGCGCAGCAGCTTGTCGCTGATCCGGTCGATGCTCTTTTCGTCGAAAATACCGATCCACGTGCTGACCGCCCGCTTGACGGAAGAATAGCGGATCAGGTTGTTGTCCTCGATCACGGAAAAAAGATGCAGGAAAGCCTGCGGCCGTCCGGCGTCCATGGTCTCGCAGACTGCCTGTCTGGCCCCTTCCTGAAGTCTGGCTGCCAGCAGGAATTTACCCAGGGCTTCGTAGAGTTCATCGCACCTGCTCTTCACAATGCCAAGGATCATTTCCCGGCTGAGCATAAGGGTATTGCTTTCCCCGAAAAGGATATCCCTGACGGCCTGCAGCGTCCGGGCATCATGCCGGTCGATCTGGGCGGCCAGAATGTCAGAGCAGGCGAAATACTCGTTGCGGGCGTGGTCGTAAAGCTCCGGCGTAAGATTGCCGGTCATGACATCCGCAAGTTCCGCATCGTAGAAGTCCAGACGCGCAAAAGCGCGAAGAAGCTGTATACTCTGCTCTACAAAGGGAGCGTAACTTTCGGAGCGCAGGCTGCGGCGAAACCACCCGGCAGTCATCTGGTAGCTGTTCATCTGATCCAGCGCATAGTAGAAATCTTCCTGCCATGCCTTCCGCACACAGACATCCACCAGATTTGGAAACTGCTTCCGGTACAGTTCGCTCAGTGTCTTATACTTGCCGCTGTTAAGAAGCTGCCGCATAAGAGTACAAACGTCCTGGGGGATTATGTAGTAGGATAGCTCCGGAAGCATCTTCTGTTCGCGCGCGGAGAGATGTCCGGCTTTCGTTTTCAGCTGGCTCAGCCATGTTTCGGTTAATTTTCTTCTGGTTTGGTAGGTGAATTCTGCCATGTGGGACTCCTTTCTTAACAATTTTTACCAGCCGGACAGCATTGTCAATCTGATGAAAGTAAAGACCATATCGTCAGTCCAGGGGATCGTCTCTTCCAATGCCGTCAATTCATCCTCCCCGGCAAAGACGCGGAAGATGCCGTCCTCAAAGCACTGCAGGGTGTTCTCGACAGCTTTTTCTTCCACGGCGTCTTCACCGCCCCGCAGGCCCAGGGATATTTTGCCGCGTGCGGCCTGGTCTGCGATCTCTTCACGGGTCAGAAAACGGAGAACCTGGCCCTCATCCTTTCTTGCGTTATAGTCTCTGACACCAAGTGCGGTCAGACTGGTGAGCAGTTCCCGGACGGTTTCGGGCTTTTGGGCAAGCTCGAAAGGAACGGTCTGTAAGTCTTGACTTTTTTGTTTTCCGAGTTTTTTCATACGGACTTGAATTGTAAATGCCATGGGATCTCCTTTGCGGTCCTGCGCAGATATCGTATTGCGCCTGGGAAAAGTATCTGTAATTACTATATTAAATTATAGTGAAAGAACTTTTGGAATGCAATTACTATAACAACATTGGAAATCAGCAATACAGAGCGAGTATCTTCTGCGCTTTTTCTTTCAGGAGCATTCTGGCCTCGACAGGCTCAATGATTTCGACATACTCGCCAAAAGACAGCAGGTAGAGGAAGGTCCAGTCGCTCAGCTGGTATCTGAAAGTCACTTCCAGCGTACCGTCCTCCAGCTTCTTAATATATTCCTCCTGAAATTCATCATAGACTTTATAGGCGATCTTTTCCGAGAAGTGCAGTTTAAACAGGGGGATGTTGTATTCTTCCTGATAGGCAGGAGTGAGGGAAAAGTCCGCCGGCAGGGAGCGGTCGAACAACTGATCCGTGATCTGCAGATTCCTGATCCGGGACAGCTTATAGGTGCGGATCTCTTCCCGGCGCCGGGAAAAGGCGATCAGATACCAGGAGTGGGATTTGAAGAGCAGCTTTAACGGTTCCACGGTCTGCTCGGTTATGGTCAGTTCCGAGTTATAGTAAGTGAATTTGATCACGTACTTATTGATGACCGCGCGCTCTAAGGCCGTCATATTGCGGCGTTCCTTTTCGGGGCTGCCCCAATAGGAAAAATCGATCTCCAGCCAGTCGGATTGCAGCGTGTGACTGAACAGCCCGGCAACCTTATTCAGGGTCCTGTCCGCGTCCGGGTAATTGGATGATTTTAAGATCTGCAGGGCCTGGATGATATTACTCTGCTCTTCCTGTGTGAAATAGGACTTGTCCAGGGCGAAGCCCTCCAATAAGGAGAGCCCGCCGCCGTAGCCTTTTTGGGAAGTGATGGGAATGCCGGCGATCGAAAGCGTGTTGATGTCCCGGTAGATCGTGCGGGTAGAGACGCCAAGCTCCTGCGCCAGCTGTTTTGCCGTGATATTCTCATGCCGCAGCAGGAGAAAAATGATCTGGATCAGTCTGTCTATCTGCATAACGGCCCTCCATGAGATTGTTCAAGTCCGCGATTTCGTATATCACAATCGCTGCACATCTTCTGGGACGGCGCATCGGAATGGCATCCCAGACAATACATATCTTCTGGTTCAAAGTGGCAGGTATCTGTGGAATATTCCGATGCCAGTCTGATCTGCTCGGTCGTATTCCCACTGAGCGAAGCCAGATAAACAGGGCATTCCTGACATTGCAGTCCGCAATATGCTGGTTCCATCGTTTTCATCAAAATATCACCTCCCCTAAATATTTGTCATGAGGAACGACCAGGCACTTTTCGATGGCCTTCCAATAGCTGTCGTAGAGATTTTTCTGTGCCAGGCCGTAGTTTTCCTTCGTGTCAAATTCCCAGTAGAGCATGTATTTGACGCTCTTGACGATGCGGGTGAGTTTCAGCGGGGGAAGCCCTTCTTTGATCTGCGCAAGGTCGATGTGGTAGTCCCGCCTGACCAGACGAAGCGCAAGCAATCCTTCCTGCTCTTCCAGAAAACTCTTTGCCGTCAGCATCAGCGCTTCAAATTCTTCCGTCTTCTGCGGCTTGACCTGGTAAATGCATATTTCGGTAAATGGCATTGTGGATGCCTCCTTCCTGTGATGTTGTTTGTGATAGTTTAGCAGTGGGAATATGACATGAGTGTGTCGCATTTCTCCGGTTTTTCTCCGGCATTGGAATCCGTGCAATGATATGGGGAAATGTACAATATTTTTTTCAAAGATTATGGAAGCAGGGACGGGGACGTCAAATTGGCGGTGGTATATCCTCTGTAGAACGGATACATTAGTGCATGGGAAAGACATCTGTTCTACTGAGGATATATCCTTTCAGGAGATTTACAAGCATTTTCTTAATAATTCGGCGTCATTAAGAGCCAAATCCAGAAGCTGACTTAAAATTTTTGAATAGTCTGCGCCAAAGGACTTGACCTTTTTCATGTTAACAGGTGAAATCTGAATAGTGACCATGTCAGTTCTGTGAAATTGACTCAGCATTTCTTCTGTCATTTCCGGACAGTCATCATCAAAAATGATCGGCATCTTTTCAGCAGCTTCAAGTTCAGCCATTTCTTCTTCTGTTAAATTTGCTGGTAAACTATGCATCGTAACTTTCGCCATATTCATACCTCACTTTCTCGGGTTCTGTTGCGCGTCTGGCAGAAATGATGTGGACTATATTCCCTTTTTTAAAGGTACAGACTACAAAGAGAACTTTACCGACTTTGCCAAGGATATCGTATCGGTCTTCCTTGGGATGCTCGTTTTTGGAAATTGGAAACTGCCTTTTCGTCATCCCATTCAAAAATTGTGTTTTTATAATCCAGATCAAAATATTCATACATACTCAGTATTTCCTCTTCGTGTAGGCATATCACGTAGTGGCGGCGGAGCAGGACTTTTTATTGTAGTTATTGTAACACGAAAAACAGACTGACACAATGTAAAGCCGGGAGCAGAAAAGTTATTTGTTGCGGTTCAGCTCAGGATTTGGCATTTACTGTAAAGTGACTTTGCATTGGCAAAATTCGTGCAGGCATGTAACTTGAATCAGGGGTGGGGGAACCTTCACAAGCAGCCATGCAGGTGCTACAATAAAGGAATAATACTTTTCTGTTTTCTGTTGTAGTGAAGAGCTTAAGAGAAACTCTGCAGGCTCCGCTTCTTGAGAATGGAAGAAAGTGGAGGATACCCTTATGGATACGAAAACGATCAAAGCATATCTGGATGCGGACGGCTGTGTCACGCAGATGCCGTCGAAGAAGAAAAAGAAGCTCTGCGTGCTGTCCTATCTGGCAGACCGTATTCCGGAAGACCGGGAGTACACGGAGCGTGAATTTAATGAGGTGCTGAACGGTCTGCATACGTTTGGGGATGCGGCCACGCTCCGCCGCGAGATGTATGACTATTTTCTGATCGACCGGAAACAGAACGGAAGCCTGTATGCGGTGAAGAAGGACAGACTTTCTGCGGAGGCGTTGATAGAGAAATACTGCTGATCAAGAAATATGGCTGATCAGCAGGCTTGTTTCGGGCGGGACTTCAGGACGTGAAAAATTTCAGGTGAGCCGTCCGGCAGACAGTGTTTTCTCAATAGCCGCCTCATAATCCTGTATCTGATGAAAGATGCGGCAGGCATCCTGGGCGTGCTTTGTATCCTGCGTGCCGGTAAAATAGGCCACAAACAGGATCTCGATACATTCCATCACGCAGGGTAAAGCCTGGATTTCAATATCCAATAGTCTGTTTACGCTTTCATAGCCGGTTATGACTGCATGGACAAGCTCCAGCCACTGCTCTTTTGTCAGGGGTGTTTCGGTCTCTTCGGCCAGCAGTCCGGCCAGAAAGTAACAGAGGTCAAATATCCGTATATTTTTCTGGGCCAGGTCGAAATCAATGTAGCCGGATAAGTGGCCTTCATGAAACAGGAAGTTTCCGAAATGCACATCGCGGTGGATCAGTTGTCGGGGCAGGCGGTCGTATATCTTTTCCAGCATATGTACGAATCTGGCGTGTTCCGATTCGGTTATATGCGGCCAGTTATGGGCGCTTAATGTTTCCGGAATCCAGCCTTTCATCTCCACAAGCAGACTGTTGTCCCAGAATTCCATTTCTTTTTCGCATTGGACAAATGCCAGATGAAGCCTTGCGATGGCACGTCCCATTTCGTAAGCAGTTTTTTTATCCTGCAGATCAAAGAGATTGCTGCCCGGCAGTTTTTCCGACATCAGGAAATAGGCGTCCTGTGCGGTGGCGTATTGTTCGCCTGTTTGGGTGTGCGTGATCTGTGCGACCGGAATCCTGCAGTCTGCCAGAATCGAGGAAATTTTGATATTCCTTTCCAGCTGAGCTTTGTCGTAATATATTTTGATCACATGGGAAGGCGCGATCTCCCAGGCGGAAGGATAAATCTGTGTTATCTGTCTGTTTTTCATGCCCCATAAGGGCAGAAGCTGTTCTATTGTCTTTTTCATAGTTTGATGTTTCCCCTTTTGTCTTGCAATGATCCTCTGGATACAAGTAATTCTTTGGGAAGGATGTCGTTTGCATTTTTGTATTTCATGGGTTCGCTCCGCGGATTTGATACTTCATTATAACATGGCGCTCTGAAAGAATGGCACTCATATTTTGTTCTTGGCATAATGTGATCACGGGAATGGGGAATGCACGGAAGCAAAAAGAAAGGTGGAAAAGCGGAAGTATGCATGATAAAATCAGGACATAAAGGGGATTCGATGAGAAAGTACTTGTAATCTTGCATGGACTGCCAGTACTTGATCATAAAGTGCACCTCCTTGTAGTTTAGTGCTGTGCGCGCCGCACATTTTGACTTATATGTCAATACTTTTTTAAAAATTTAACAAAAATGTTTTCCGGGATATGGAGGAAGCAAAAAAGAAGAACATGAAAAAAGAGCGGAAATTCGGGCTTAAAGAGTTTCCGAGACCGCTCTCATAAGTTTATGGAGGAATGGACAGTGTTAGAATTTAGATATGACACACAATTATTGATTGAGGGCAAGAATCTTGATGAAGATACAATAAATGAATATTTTACACATAATTTCAAAGGAGATTGTTTGTTGGCTGTTGGAGATGAAGAAATGATAAAAATTCATTTCCATACAAATGAACCTTGGAAAGTGCTTGAATATTGTGCTTCTTTAGGTGAGATTTATGATATTGTCATTGAAGATATGGATAGGCAGTCACGAGGATTAAAAGGCTAAATGCTTATTTACCACAATCACAACTAAATAAGCAACACAGCGTCAGAGTGTATAGAAAGCAGGAAAACTCCATAAAAATGCAGTTTTCAAATGATATTATCTGATGTATAATAAAAACAGCGAAAGAAGGCGATATTTTGAATACAATAGAGCAGACGCATCAGCAGGATTTAGAGCGCTTGAAATCACTCCGATACATGGACGATGATTTTATGACAGTCTGTCTTGCAGATAATTTTGAGGGTGTGGAACTGATACTTCGGATTGTTTTAGGACGGAATGATATAAAGGTTAAATTGGTTCGGACACAAGAGCCGTTGAAGAATTTGCAAGGACGTTCAGCTATTTTAGATGTTCATGCGATTGATAGTGCGAAAAAAGAATTTGATGTAGAAATTCAAAGGAAGGACGCAGGAGCAGGCGCAAAGAGGGCAAGACATAACAGCAGTCTGTTGGACGCACATATATTAAAACCGAGTGACGATACAGAAGATATTCCCGACAGCTATGTGATTTTTATTACGGAAAATGATGTTATACAAGGCAATCAGCCAATATATCCAGTAGAAAGATATATCACTATCGGGGAAAATAAAGTATTGTTTGGTGACGGTTCGCATATCATATATGTTAATGGGAAATATAGGGGCAATGATGAAATTGGCAAGCTGATGCATGATTTTTCATGTACCAATCCCGAAGATATGAACTATGAAGCACTTGCTAAAAAAGCAAGATATTTCAAGCAGGACAAGAAAGGAGTTGCTCAAATGTGTAAAATTATGGAAGATATGAGGAATGAAGCGGCGCAGAAAGCAGTATTAGAAAGTGCAAAAGAAACCGCAGAAAGAATGATAAAAATGGGGAAACTATCACTTGAAGAAATTGCGTTATGTGTTCCCTCACTATCATTAGACGAATTAAGGGAACTTGAAGCCGAGGTTATGCAGTTAGCATAATTACCAAAATAATTTAATATCAATAAAACAGCGTAAAGGTGCATGGAACAGTAAATTGTAAACCATGCGTCTTTTTTTGCGTTCAAAAGGAGGAACATGAGCAACGATATTCAGACCAACACCACAGGACGATTAACGCCCTGTTTACAAAAAAAGATTGATAAGACAACCTACTTAGTTGAAGTACATTTTTCTGATACGAGTACCCAAATCGTAGAGGACAAGCTAAAGCGTGTAATTCAGAAAAAGGGAAGGAACAACAACCGCAAGCAGACTTTTGATGCGGAGTGCCGGAGAATATGTATTATGACATTTGAGCCTATTGTGAAAACCTATTACGATTCTTTAGAAGAAGGAAAAATTTTGGCAAAACGATGTAAGCATTGTGGCAAGATTACCTACCCTCCTATGCCAGTCTGTCAGGAATGCTCAAAAACAGATTTGGAGTGGATAGAACTGGGAACAGAAGCGGAACTTCTTCATGTGGGGCCGATTGCTGATCACTTTATATGGGAAAAAAACAAAGTCAATTCCCATTATAGCGCTTACCCTTAAACTGAGTTTACCCGAAAAAATCACACTTTTCCATGCTGGAGCAAATACTTGTCTGGAAAAGCCTGTGAATATAGAACTTTGTATCGCGCAGGCAAATTCATTGATTCATTTGTATTTGGATGCAAAAGAAACAGACCGCAATACCTATCCGCTGATTTTTGGAGAGGAATTGATTATTAACCCCATTTATCGTCATGTAATTATTAATGGAGAACCGTTAGAGCTTACGCGCACCGAATTTGATTTACTATTTTACATGGCCAAACACCCAAACCAGATTTTCAGCCGCCAGCAGCTATACCGGCAGGTATGGGGTGATTATTTCACGCCAAGAGCTCCATACATATGCCCGAATGGAGCCAGCGATATTTTCGAATAGCTTCAATGGTTCACAGAACAGATCCACCCTTACTTTTGCTTAGCTGCCCTTAGAGGCATGGGGCAGAGGGTTTGACAAAATCAAAGAGGCATGTTCAAAGTATGATGGACATTTGCCACAATACAATATCGGTGCATCTGGGATTATGGTGCTTTGTAAGGCGTGCGATAAATACTTGGAATTACTGAGTGGTAAGGATGATTTGCGCCTTGGTCAAATTGACCAAGATAATGACCAAGTTGCAGGTAAGTTTGTGGTTATGCTCCGCAGGGAGATGTATGACTGTTTTCTGACCGACCGGAAACAGTGTGAAGGGAATCATCAGACCTGAAAATGTCCTGCTAAAAGAGGTGTGCTTTGAAACGGAACAGGAGATAATTATGCAAAAAGACAATTACTTCATAGAAGGTCTGCAGGGGGCAGGCAAAAGCACTCTGGTACAGAAACTTTCGGCGCATTTACCGGAGCATACGGTTTTTCGGGAAGGAGATTACTCGCCTGTGGAGCTGGCGTGGTGTACCTATACGACAGAGGCGCAGTACCAAAACGTGCTGGCGCAGTATCCGTCGCTTGCGGAAGAGATCAGGGCCAAAACGGTCACGGAGGGGCAGCATAAGATCATCTGTTATACGCAGATTCTGACGGATGTGCCGGATTTTCACAGGAATTTGGAGAAACTGGAGATTTACAACGGGAATCTGGACAGGGAGTCTTTTGAGGCGGTGGTTCTGGAGCGGTTCGGTAGATGGAATGGCGAGGGGCAGATCTTTGAGTGCTCGATTTTTCAGAACATTATTGAGAACCAGATCTTGTACCTTGGCATGAAAGATGAGGAGATTCTGGATTTTTACAGGAGGCTGGAGAAGATCCTGCACGGCAGACCGTATAGAATCCTCTATTTGGACGTGGAGGACATTGCGGGAGCGATTGGCGTGATCCGAAAGGAGCGGTCCGACGATGCGGGAAATGAGCTGTGGTTTCCGATGATGCTGCGCTATCTGGAGGAATCACCTCACGGGAAGGCCTGCGGACTGAGCGGGCTTGCAGGATTGGTAGCGCATTTGGAGCACAGAAGGAATCTGGAACGTCGGATCATCGACGAGATTTTCAGGGAGCGGACGGTGAGGCTCAGAGCCAAAGCGTACAGATTTGAAGAGGTGGCGGCGTTATTATAGTGTTTCGGGCAGCCGGTCGCTTTTGGAAAAAGAGGGTCGCAATGCATAAAATTCTGTTGGTTGAAGATGACAAACTGATACGCGATGAACTGGAAACGCTTCTGGTCAATGCCGGATTTTCAGTGAGAAGCGGGCAAGCGCAGGTATTCAAGATTCAACCTGCTGTCTGAAGAGACCGTGCTGGTCCTGGAAACGATAGCCAGCGGTGATTTCATCCTGAATGGTTTTGACAATAAGAGCCTGCGCCGGAGAGTCTGCAAAAACAGTGAAGACAAGAACTTGTCCTTTTTGTGTGATTTTTGAAGGTAGTATCATAAAATAGATAGATTATAGCAAAATGCTTTTAAAAATCAGGAAGGTTACTATGCGCAGGGAGCACGGAAGGAATGCCGTGAAAAGACGGGCGGCCAGAGACTGTTCTTAACCGCATACGGGCATCTGGATTTGTATGTTGACAGGAATTTGTGAAGTGTTATATTATGTAAAAAAATGGCAAGTCTTACGAGGCGGGAGACAGGCACAGGGAGTGAGCCGGGACTGCAAGGGAGGCTAAAATAAACATTTTACACAGATAGGAGTTGGAAGTTACAATATGTTACATAAGATACGCTTTAGTAAAAAAATTTGGTTATGTATTATAATATTTGAATTGCTTTTTGGGGGAACGGTATTTTATATGCTGCGTCAGCGGCCTCCCGTCGAGCTGGTGTATACACAGGATGATTTGGTCTATGATTCGGGTGAAGCGGGCTTCTATCTGGATACGTCCTATAGTGAAGAATATATCTTCACTCCGGAATTTATTTTACCGGGGGGGCATTTTATACCTTAGAAGCGGAATGTGAAAGCAGAGGTTCAGCAAGAATAGAAGTAGTATATTCGGACGGGCAGGTTGATCCCCATGTGAGTGATGCGGTAAATCTTTCGGATTTCTCTGATCTTTCCTGTGATTTTCGGGTTGGGTACGGAAGCAGAACGATGCAAGTCCGCGGTAGGATGGGCGGAGATGCGGAGGAAGGTGACTACATTCTTCTGCGAAATATTAGAATTGTCTCTTCACCGATAACTGTCAGAAACAGGCTGTTCCACATAGCTGTATTTTTTGTTGTTTTGGATATATTGCTTTTGGGAATATGCTGCAAAGAACATATCAGGATCAGTGAAGAAATAAGATCGCATATCAAAATACTGATTTTATTGACAGTGGTCATCAGCATTCCCTTAATGGTAAACTATCTCTTTAATAGCGCACATGACCTGCGCTTTCATCTGACGAGGATCGAAGGCATTAAAGAGGAGCTGTTAAATGGTAATTTCCCTGTAAAGATGCAGACTTACTGGCTGCATGGACATGGCTACCCTGTTTCTGTTTTCTATGGGGATGTATTATTATATATTCCGGCGATACTTCGTTATTTTGGTGTATCTATACAGTCCGCGTATCATTATTATGTGTTGATGATCAATATAGGAACTGTTTTTATTTCCTATTATTGCTTTTCAAAAATGCATAATGCGAAAACGGGTTTGATCTGTACAATAGTGTTTTCGTTAAATATTTTTCGGCTTTATGATGTTTATACAAGAGCAGCAGTGGGAGAATATACTGCCATTATGTTTATGCCATTGGTATTATATGGAATGTGGTGCGTCTATATGCTGCCAGAAGGGTCGAAAGAGCATGGGAGAAGCTGGATACCATTGACAATTGGCTGTGTTGGAATTTTTCTTTCCCATATGTTATCAACAGAAATGACAGCTTTTTTTATGATTCTTACGGCGCTTATTCTTTGGAAAAAAACTTTTCGTAAGAAAACATTTATTGTATTAATGAAGGCGGCTGTATTAACTTTGTTGCTGACTATCTGGTTTTTAGTTCCTTTCTTAGATTATATGATAAGTGGAACTTACGTTGTTAATGATATTTCCAGATATACCCCATATAAGCTGGAATTGAGAGGGACTTTTCCTGCACAGCTTTTTATGAACAGGTATTCTGTTTTGCAGGGTTCTACAGGAACTGGCACAGGAGCTGTAGCTGATATGCCGTTGACTGTTGGTGTGGCTTCCATGCTTGTTTTGGCGGGATGGTTCGTATTTTGTTGCGGGAAAGAACGTGATAGGGGAGAAAGAAAAGAAGAATATCTGGCAGTGCTTTTATCGGTACTTTGTCTCGGAATGACATTATATTTCTTCCCGTATACCCTTATTGCAGACAAATTCCCGATTATGGTAATGACCGTAAACAGTCTACAGTTTTCGTGGAGACTTTATGCAGTGGCGGGAGTATTACTCGCATGGCTGTTATGTATTATTTTACGGAAAGAATGGCTGGCAAAGAAAAAGAAACAAGTATTTGCAGGCGTTTTAGTTCTCATAGCATTCTGGCAGGGTCTTTCCTATATGAGCGATGTATTGAATGAAGCTTCCAGCTGCCGCATCTTTCAAAATGGCGGACTGTCAACGATGGATATCGTGTTCGGTGAATATTTGATCATTGACTGGGGAGAAGACTTTGAAATTGCAGATTATACGAGTCATTATGAAGATCAGCTAACGTATGAGGAGGATGAGGTCAGTGTATCGGACTGGCACAGAGATGACGGAAAGGTATTTGTTTCTCTGGTAAATCATTCAGATCAGATACAGCAGGTGGAGGTGCCTCTGATAAATTATAAAGGTAATCATGCTTTGACCGACACCGGGGACGAACTGCAGATTACATCAGGAACAGCAAATCGTATATCTGTGCTGATTCCTGAAGGTTACAACGGAACGATTCAAGTGGGATTTAGTGAACCGTGGTATTGGAGATTGTGCGAGTTGATATCTCTGGTTGCGTTGTTTTGGCTGATCATTTATCCGGCCATAAAGAAAAACGCAAAATCATCAATCGATATCTTTCGGATCGTGCTGAGCAAAAGAAACAGTTACAAATAAACTGGAAGTGTTCTGATAGCGCTATTTCATTTTCTGAATGATATTTTTCACGGGGTGGGGAGATAAAATAAATAGAACACTGTGGTTCGGATCATTAATTGAACGAGCTGCAGTGTTTTTTGTTGGAAATAGTGATAAACTTTATATTGTTTGTCGCTATTCTATTGACATTATACCAGTGGTATTACATGATAGAATTATCACCAGGAGGAGTAGAAAATGGCATCTATCATAAAAACAGTGATAGTTATGGAGGGTAAGATGAAGACGATACGGGTAGCGGCGGCGGTGATCTGTGATGATATGGATAATCCGTCGAGGATATTTGCGACAGCCAAAGGATATGGAGAGTTCAAGGGGCAGTGGGAGTTTCCCGGCGGCAAGATCGAGGCGGGAGAGGCAGCGGAAGAAGCGCTGGTCAGAGAGATCAGGGAGGAACTGGATACGGAAATCGAAGTGGGAGCATTGATCCATACGATAGAATATGATTATCCGGCTTTTCATCTTTCCATGGACTGTTTTCTGGCCAAAGTGACGGCGGGCAGTCTGACACTGAAAGAGGCACAGGCGGCCAGATGGCTGACGGGGAGCGAGCTTTATGAGGTGCCGTGGCTGCCGGCGGATATTTCCCTGATCAGGATACTGGAAAAGAGGATGGCAGGTGACGTTTGTCAGAGCAGACAAAAAGAAATTTTAAAAAATCGAGAAAAAGACTTGACTCCTACGTTACGTAATAGTTTACCGTATCCTTACACGGGAAAAACGTAACCGGAAAACCTTCCGGGCAGAAAGGCAGGTTCATGACAATGATGACAGTAAAGGAAGTAAGCGGCCTGACGGGAGTGAGTATACGCACTCTGCAATATTACGATAAGATCGGACTTCTGGCTCCGGCTGACTATACGGAGTCCGGTTACCGGCTGTATGACGATACGGCGCTGGAAAGGCTGCAGCAGATCTTACTGTTTCGGGAGTTGGAATTTCCGCTGAAGGAGATTCGCAGGATCCTGTCTGAACCGGACTTTGACAGGGACAAGGCGTTGGAGCAGCAGATCACGTTGCTGACTATGAAAAAAGAACACCTGGAACAGCTGATCGCTTTTGCCCGTGGAATACGATTGACAGGAGGAAAGACAATGGATTTTTCAGCATTTGATAAGCGAAAGATCGAAGCATACGCAAAGCAGGCGAAGGAGCAGTGGGGCAATACCGCCGCGTATGAGGAGTCTATGCAGAAGGCGGCAGGCAGAAACAGCAGGGAGGAGCAGGCAGTGATGGAAAATTTCATGCAGATTTTCGCAGAATTTGGGAAACACAAGGATGCTGCGCCGGAATCTGCTGCTGTGCAGGGCCTTGTGAAGAAGCTGCAGGATTATATCACGGAGCATTTCTATCAATGTTCTAAGGATATTCTCCGGGGACTGGGACAGATGTACGCTGAGAATGGAGAGTTTACGGCCAATATTGACGGAGCAGGCGGCAGCGGAACGGCCGCGTTCGCGGCCGAGGCGATCCGGATCTACTGTGGACAATAAGGCGATGCGGCGTGGATAAAGAAATATGAAACCGGCGGGTATGGAATGAGTGTCAGCCTGTTCCATACCCTATACAAAGAAATTCGGCGCATTATCTGTAAAAATATTTTTCAAGATCAATAATCCTTTTCTTAAATCATCTTCCGTATCGGGCGAAGTGACAGACACCCGTATGTAAGATGATTTTTGTATGTTTGTCATGGCAAATCGGTGAGAGCCTAAAATATGCATGCCCCTTTGTAGTGCGAGCAGTTCTGTCTCTTCGCTTGTCAAATGCTCCGGAAGCGGGAGCCAGTAGAAGAAGCGCACAATATCATCTGATCCGGGCACATCAAAAACAGACTTAAAAATCCGGTCTCTTCTTTCGGCCAGTGCAAGTTTTTGATGAACAATATGGAAGGCCATACCGCTTTCGATCAATTCCGCCACAATTTCCCCGTTCAGGGACACGGTTTTCAGGTTGATGTTGAGCATACCGGCAACCAGTGCTTCCCTGTATTTTGCCGCAAAAGCCAGAAACGCCACGCGCAGTCCTGTGCACAGTGACTTTGAAATGCTGCAAATATGAACGGTCTGTTCCGGAAGCATGGAAAAAAATGATTTTACACCCTTTGGAGCCAAAAAGGAGTAAATATCGTCCTCGATCAGCAGCAGATGAAATTGACGCGCAATGTCAGCGATTTCCTGTCTGCGGGCAGCCGGCATAAAAATACTTGTGGGATTGCTGCATGTCGGCATGAGGTAAAGTCCTTTTATTTCGGTATTCCGGCAGGCCTGCAGCAGAGAAGTCGGGGTCATTCCACATCCGTCCGTCTCAATGGAAATGAGCTGTATATGAAGAAAATTAGCCAGTCCCTTAAAATTGGTGTAGGTAAAAGCGTCCACCGCAATTTTATCTCTCGCTTTGAAAAGGGAGATCAGTACAACCGATAAAGCGTTTTGTGCTCCGGCAGACAGCAGGATATTCTCTTTCGGTGCATCAATGCCGAAATGATGAAGCCACTTCCGGGCAGCTTTCACCTGCCGGTCCGTTCCGAAAGGATTGCTGTATTCTAACAGGCGGCTATTGTCCGTGCTGTTTACAACCTTTCCGGCGATGTTCAAAATGCTTTGATTCCATTCATAAAAGGGCTTGATCATGCCCATTTCAATGACAGGGCTGCCCTGATCCAGAAACGTGTCCTGCGCAGAAATGCCCGGAGAAACAAAGGTGCCGTTTCCCGTTATTGCATACAGAAGCCCCTTTAATTCGCAGAGCTTATAGGCCCTCGTGATGGTGCTTAAATTCAAATCCAGAAAGTCAGCTAACTCCCTTTGCGGCGGCAGCTTTGTATTTTCCGGCAAGGCACCGCTTAAAATATCCTTTTCCAGACTGGCGGCTATGGATAAATAGTATGGTTTTTCCAGGTCTGCCCTTCGTGGCTTCCAGGACATAGGATAGTTTTCAAAAGAATTGAACGGCATATCCGTTTCTCCTCCCAAAATTGTATGCAACACAATTCTAACATTGTATGCCTACAATGGCAAGGTTACAATGAGGACACAGCGTTAGGCTGCGAAAAGGAGGATGAGAGAATATGAAAAAAATGACAGTAAAAGACATCACACGGATTGGGATCATGGCGGCAGCAGTCTATGTTGCGTCTGCCTTTTTACAGATTCCAATACCGACGGCCATCGGCAGTACAAGACTTCACATGGGCAATGTCATGTGCCTGTTGTCCGGTATGCTTCTGGGGGCGGTGCCCGGCGGACTTGCAGCCGGTACAGGCTCCATGTTTTTCGATCTGACAAATCCGGCATACATAACGTCTGCGCCTTTTACCTTTGCGTTCAAGTTCCTTATGGCGTGGTTATGCGGGAAAATCATTGCCAAATGCAGGGCAGGCCTGAAAATCCGATTTATCGGCGGCGCTGCAGCGGGGGCTTTCCTTTATGTCCTGCTCTATATTTCCAAAACCTTTATCGAAGACCGTTTCGTTCTGGGGCTGCCGGTAGAAGCTGTCATGCTTACCGTGGCGCAAAAGAGTGCAGTGTCGAGCGCAAATGCGGTCATTGCGGTCATGGTGGCGGTTCCTTTAGGGATTGCACTGCGCCCGGCTGCTGCAAAATTTATACGCCCATGTCCTGATACAGACCGTAAATAATGCTTTGCCGGGTGTTTCTTCCGGGATTTCAATTTTGGCATCACAGTCTTATGGCACACAAAAGCAATCTGAAACATAGGAATCTGTTGGCTCTGTTCCTGCAACTACCGCTGCTGCAGGGACAGGGCCTTCGGCCCGTAAATGATAAGCTGACGAATGCGAAAAATCCGCCTGAGTGTACGAATGAAAATGCAACTGTGCTTTTCGGCCCGGATATGATAAAATAGACACGAATGAACCAAAAACGGAAGAAGAGGAATGTGAAGGTACCAGTATAATCAGGAAAGAGGCTGCAAAAGAGATTTCGGGAGGCGGTTATGAGCCAGTGTATCAGAGAATTGACATTGAACCTGGGAAATTGCACAGGAGCAGGAAGCGTTTATAAAAGGATTGCCGCCAGAGGAATCATCAGGCGTGACGACAAATATCTGGCAATCTACAGTAAGTACGGCGATTACAAATTCCCAGGCGGCGGCAGAGAGGCCGGGGAAGAGCTGGAAGACACCCTGCTGCGGGAAGTGCAGGAAGAAACCGGCTGCAGGGTCATTCCGGAAAGCATCGGGGACTACCTGCTTGTGCATGAGCGGCGAAAAGGCAATCCCGAAGACTGGCTGGAGATGGATTCCTGGTATTACTTCTGCGATATAGAACAAACAGTATATGAGCGCAGTCTGGACGATTATGAGAAAGAGTATGGCTATCAGGTTGTGTGGATGACTTTGGAGGAGATGATCCGGAAGAACGAGGCGGGAGACAGGGAGAAGACGCCGTGGATTGTGCGGGAGGCGATGGTCATGCGGGAGCTGGCCGGGCTGGAGAGCAGATTCTGCGAATCAGCAGAATAAGAGAAAGGAATGGATTTTTATGAAAAAAAGGATTGGCGGCCTGCTGGTGGCAATAGCCGTTTCGCTGGCGGCAGCGGGCTGCAAAGAAGGGGCTTCTGTCCTGGAAAGCAGCGGTATGGAGAAGGAGATGCCATCTCCTGTATCTTCTGTACAGCCGGACTATCAGGACGGAACTTTGACTTACTCGAATCTGGCCGGGGATCAGTCCCGGCGCGAAGTGGAGGAGATCCTGCTGGCTGCCGGTATTCCGGAAAAATATGTGGATATGCTGTTTCTATGGGTCAATGATTTTAATCAGTGCATGAGCAAATGTGAGACTTTTCATTTGATAGACGGGTTTGTAACGGAGGATATCCCGGTCGTCGATTACGGTGACTACTATCCAATGTCTACCGCATGGTTTAAGACGAATCAGAGAAAATATGGTGATGTACTTTGCCGGATCGCGGCTTTTTTGCTGATGCAGGATCAGATCACGGCGAAAGCGCTGATCGAAGAGGAACTGTGGGAATGCTGGCAGGATACACAATGGCTGTACAGTGACAATGACGCGATCAGTAACAATCCGCTCATTGATTTTGACCAAAAACAGCAGAGCCTCTACTATACGGTTTATAATCCGGTGACGATCACGCCCGGCTGCCCGGCGGAAGAGATGGCTGCATGTATTTCAGAGGAGTGGCAAAGGCGGGGGATATCTTTTGCGGAAGGCAGGGTTTCGCTGATCACGATTTGGACGCAGTACGAAGCGCAGACAGCGGCGGCACATGCGGCGGTGCTGGTTCAGGATGGGGACGCATATCTTCTGCTGGAAAAGACGAATCCGCAGTCGCCTTATCAGGCAACCAGGTTTTCAACGGTGGAGCAGGTGAAACAGTATATGTATGAGTCGATTCATATAGAAGATGTCCGTTATGATATGGAGACAGGAACCTATATTGTCATGGAAAATGACCGGATGCTTTAAAACGGAAAATTACAGAGGTATGTTTCGCCACAAAGAAGGAGGCCGACGGGATGCAGATCAGAGCAGCAGACAGGAAGGATGAGGAAATGCTTTCACGGCTTGACAGACATATCGGACCGGAAGAACTGGAAGTCAGTATATCGCTTGGCAGAGTCCTGGTGGCCGAAGAGAACGGGCTACTGGCCGGATGGCTGAGATGGAATCTGTTCTGGGACAATACGCCTTTTATGAACATGCTGTTTATGTTGGAGGAATATCGCGGACAGGGATTTGGGGGAAAGATGGTTTCTGTCTGGGAAGAGCAGATGAAAGCGGCGGGATATGAATGCGTCATGACGTCCACGCTGTCCAACGAGGAGGCCCAGCACTTTTACCGCAGAAGGCACTATGTGGATGCGGGGGCGCTGCTGCTGCCGGGAGAGCCGTTGGAGATCATTTTCATCAGGAAATTGTGACGCTTCGTTAAGAAGTTCTTGATTTGAAATTCCGCAGAGTGGGATTATGAAAATTAACGTAGAAAAGAGGGAAGAAAATGAAAGACTTAAGAGTGGCATTTTTACAGATCGCACCGACGGGTTCGGTGGAAGGCAATCTGGAAAAGGGCAGGACATACTGCAGGATGGCGAAGGAGCAGGGAGCGGATATCGCACTTTTTCCGGAGATGTGGAGCAGTGGGTATCAGATTCCGGAAGAAATTGACAGGCTGAAAGCGCTGGCCGTTCCCCGGGACGGTGACTTTGTGCTGGCATTTCAGGCGTTGGCGAAAGAGCTGCAGATGGCGGTCGGCATCACATATCTGGAAGCCTGGGAGCCGCTGCCCAGGAATACGATCACGCTGTTTGACCGGCACGGCAGGGAAGCCTACACGTATGCCAAGGTACACACCTGCGATTTCGGGGAGGAGTGCAGGCTTACGGCAGGGGACGACTTCTATGTGGCCGATCTGGATACAGAGAAGGGAACGGTCAGGGTCGGCAGTATGATCTGCTATGACAGGGAATTTCCGGAGAGCGCCCGGATTCTGATGTTAAAGGGTGCAGAGCTTGTGCTTGTACCAAATGCCTGCCCGATGGAGATCAATCGGATCTCGCAGCTGCGGGGCAGGGCTTATGAGAATATGATCGGTATCGCCACCGTGAATTATCCTGAACAGCAGCCGGATTGCAATGGCCATTCCACGGCCTTTGACGGGATTGCCTACAGGCCGCAGGATGCGGGTTCGCGGGATACCTTGTTTATGGAGGCCGACGGTTCGGAAGGGATTTTTATAGCGGATTTTCCGATGGATGAGATACGTGATTACCGGAGCAGGGAAGTACACGGAAATGCCTACCGCCATCCTCATAAGTATGGTCTGCTGGTGGCGGAGGAGATCAGGGAGCCTTTTGTCAGGAAGGATTACAGGCGATAAATAAGGAAGAAAAGGGATTGACAGCCGCAGAATAATGAAGTGAAAAAAGGGGATTTCGTGAAGCGGAAAGATGGAGGGCAGAATGAATTTTGAACTGGAACGGCCGGAAGCGGTCATCAAGGCGCAGGAAAAGCAGAAAGGTTTGAACTGGTTTCTGGAGATGCTGGTATTTGTGCCGGTGTTTTTTGTCTGCATGTTTGCACAGATTCTGGTCACCCTGCCGGGGGAACTGATGCTTATTTCCATGAATGCAGACTATCAGGTGGCAGCGGCGGCCGGGGATCTGGAGGGGATGGCCGAGGCGCTGCGTCTGCTGGCCGGCTCGGATCTGTATATGGTGCTGGCGTTGTTTTCGACTGTGGCAATGACGGCGGTTACGCTTTTATTCTGCAGACTGATCCAGAAGCGCAGGCCGGATACGCTTGGATTTGTGAAAAGGGGAGCAGGCCGGGAGTATCTGATCGGTCTGGCGGCCGGATTTGTCGCATTTTCGGCGGCTGTCCTGCTCTGTGTATTGACAGGGACGATCAGGATCGAAGGGCTTTCCGGGACCTTTGGCGGCGGTATCTTTGCGCTTTTTGTGGTTGGCTATATGGTACAGGGGATGGGCGAAGAAGTACTGTGCCGCGGCTATCTCATGGTATCTGTCGGCCGGCGTTATCCGATGTGGGTGGCAGTCTTTTCCAACGCGGTTATCTTCGCGGCACTGCATCTGTTGAATTATGGGATCAGCGTGCTGGCGTTTATTAATCTGACGCTGTTTGGTGTGTTTGCTTCTCTTTATTTTATCAAAAGGGGCAGTATCTGGGGAATTGGTGCCTTTCACAGCATCTGGAATCTGGTGCAGGGGAATTTCTGGGGACTCAGCGTCAGCGGCGGCGCTACGGAATGTTCCGTATTCAGGACCACGATGGTGGAAGGCCGGGATATCATAAACGGCGGCGCATTCGGACCGGAAGGCGGGCTTGCGGTGACGGTAGTGCTGCTTGTGGGAATTTGTGTGCTGCTGAGGAAAAAAGAGGCACAGTCGGTGCAGTAGGGGAGCAGTTTTTTTGGAGATATGACATGTTTGACGAGTTTGGAGAACGGGAATTATCGGAAGTGATCGTGGAAAGCGTGAAAAAGCTGGCGAGACTTCTTGCTCTGGTGATTCTTTGTCTGTATACGATGAAGGCAGGAGAGGAAGATGTGGAGACTCTGGACGCAGAAGGGACAGAGGAGAGCTTCTTTTGTAACGGTGCAGAGAGAGAGGAAGCGGCGGGCGGTTTATACGGAAGCGGTTTGGAGGCAGAGGAAGCGGCGGACGGTTTATACGCAAATGGTGTAGAGAATGAGGAAGCGGTCGGCGATTTGTATGCAGGCGGCACCGGGGAAGAGAGGCAGGTCGGCAGTTCCGGCGGGGACAGGGCAGAGGCGCGCGACGGTAGGACGGACCGGGAGTATGGGGAGCTGCATATTAAGATCATTGACGAATTACCGCCGGAGCGTGAACTGGAGATCTGTATTCCGGAGGAAGAGGAAGAAAACCGGGAAGAGGAGGATGAGGTCTTTGTGCAGATGACGGATCCGATTTATAAAAGTACGGACGATGTGTGGCTGGTGCAGGAGAACGGCAGCGCGGTTGAAGTGGCGGGAATCGGCATGGAGATGAATACGGCCAGTTTCTTTGTGCCTTATGATGGTTCACGGTGTTTCGGTGAGCCGAAGTCTTCCACGGAACTCTTTGGTGAAAGAGAATGGGAGCGGCGGCATGAACTGGGAGCGATCAATCCGATCCAAAATGACTGTGCCGCTTTTGATCCCGGCATTGATGCCACAAGAAAGCTGGTCAACGGAGGCTATTTGAATAAGGAGATTGCAGAACTCATGAGCAGCTTTCCGGAGATTGATCCTTTTGAGCGGAACTATACGCTGCGGCTTGTAAAAGCCGGCACAACACGCAGGAAGGAAGATCGGGCCAGCTGGTGGGAGGTGGATTACGCGCTGTATACGGAGGCAGACAATGGGGAAGAGCTTATGCTTGCCTGTATTGATATCGGCAGGGTAACGTCTGCATCGGACGAAGTTCGTGCTATGGACGTCGCCCGCTACCGGATTGATGCCGTGGTGGAAAATGTCTGGCGGCTTATGGAGGACCCGACACAGGATCAGGGTGAGGTTTGGCTGCAGCAGATCAGAGGTGATTTTCTGGCAGACGAGGCGGCTGTGAGGCGTTTTGTGGAAGTGTATGGAGGAGCGCTTCTGATACCGAAAGGAGCGGACGCGCAGGTGACGTGGGAATGCCGGCGGCAGGAAGAGTTTTACTACGATTATCTGGTCTGGCAGGGCGAAACGGCGGATTACGAGGTCACATTGGCGATACCGCTTATGGGAAAACAGGACGAGGGATATTATATGGCATCCAGAATTCGCAGGGAGGCGGAGGATAAAACGGCATGTGAACGAGTGTTGTCCAGTTTGATGCAGACATTTTGCCAAACGCCGTATCTGCATGTGGTAAAAGAGGGGGAATTTCTGGCCGGGATTGCGGAGAAGTACCGGTGGAGACAGAGTGAGTATCCTGCTCTGCGGCGGTATGATGATAACACCGGCGAGGCGGTTCTTTTTGACAATCCGGGTCTGATCTATCCGGGAGAAAAGGTATGGATGCCTTCGTGTCGGGAGTATGACGGACGATACAAATAACGAAGGGCTGCAGTATGAGTGCAGCCCTTGTCTGTTGTGTCAGCAGTCAGATCTGAATGTCGTAGATTTCTGAATACTTTTCTTTGAAATACCGGATGAGCGGTTCGGCGGATATTTCCCTGCCGCAGACTGCCCTGATCGCATCCTTGGGTTTGCGCGTATTGCCGTACCAGTGGATCTTTTGATTCAGCCATGCGGTGATGTCCTTAATCTTTCCGTTCTTAAGCAGTTCGTCCACATTTCCCAGTTCTTCCTGCAAAGTGTCAAGAAGCATACCGTCGTAAATACTGCCCAGCAGATAGGAAGGGAAGTACCCAAAGCCGCCGTCCGACCAGTGCATATCCTGCAGGATGCCCTGTGCGTCGTCTGCGGGTGTGATCTGCAGATAATCCTGCATTTTCTGATTCCACAATGCGGGCAGGTCACCTACCGGCACATGATCTCTGAAGATCGCCTTTTCCATTTCGTAGCGCAGTATGATATGGAAGCAGTAGGTCACTTCGTCTGCGTTTACACGGATAAAGCTGTTTTGCACGTGATTAATCTCCTGGTAGAAGGCTTCTAACGGGATTTCCTTAAAGGCAGGCAGCAGTTCGCCCAGCTTGTCGTAAATGGGCAGCCAGAAGTTCTTATTCCGTCCCAGAATATTTTCATAGAACCGGGACTGGCTTTCGTGAAGCCCCATGTAACCGCAGCTGCCGGCTACGGTGTTGTCATATTCCGGGTTGATGTTCTGTTCAAAAATGGCGTGTCCGCCTTCATGGACAGCGGAGAAGATGGAACTGAGCGGATTATTCTCATAATAGTGATTAGTCAATCGCACATCTTTGGAACAGAAGTTGAGGGTAAAAGGATGCTCTGTCTCCCCGACACTTCCTGCGTCCCTGCGGAAGCCGATATAATCAAGCAAAAGATCCTGTACCTTCCGCTGGCCGTCCGGATCGAAATAGCCTTTGAAGGCCGGATTTTCCGGTTTCTGCTTTGCAAGGATTTCTTTTACGAAGGGGATCAGATCTTTTTTCAGCGCTTCAAACAGGCCGTCGATGGTGGCGGAGTCCATGCCTTCCTCATACTGGTTGAGAAGAGCGTCGTAAACTTCTACGCCCGGATCGGTATAGCCGGCCATCTCTACAGTCAGGTCGATCATCTTCTGCAGATAAGGCGCAAACAGGCTAAAGTCGGATTTTTCCTTGGCATCCACCCAGATATTGCCGGCCTCTGCCTGGGTCTGCACGTAGGTCTTATACAGATCGGCGGGAATGCGCTTGTTGCGGTCGAAGTCGCGCTTCATGCGTGTGACGATAAATTTCCATGTGTCCGTGAGGGCATCATATTCTGCCGGTTTGGCCAGTTCGGTCAGCATTTCCCCCATCTGTTCGGAGGTGGACATGGCGAAGACCTCTGTGGAAAAGTGGGTCAGCGCTTCCACATGACCCTCCTGTCCCAGCTTCGGGGTGCAGGTCTTCATGTCCCAGTACAGCAGCGTGAGCACATGCTCATACTGATTCATCTTTTTCAGGTACTCCTGAAATTCTTCTAATAATTTACTCATGGCGTCTCCCTTCGGTGTAAACATTCAGCAATTTTTAAAAGAGTCTGGACATAGCGTTTAAATTATACCATGTTACAGACTCTTCGCCAATTATATTTTGATAAGCAGCAGGGGGATTCTTCTTTCTTTATTTCACATTTTCTTTTGCAGCAGCAGAGGCCATCGCCCTGTACTTTTCTTTCTCAGCCGCCATTTCCTCAACGGTTTTCGTCTTTAAGGTAAATCCTTTAACCGGACGGTATGGCACTGTCTTGTTTTCCAGCCGTTTTCTGGCGCTTTCGATTACTTCTTTATACTGAGGCAGCCATTGTTCGCCTGCCACAAGCATTTCGTCTACCATTTGCCTGATTTCGTCAGGCGTACATACGGCGCCTGTCAAAGGGTCCATCATGGCGGCCTGGCGTAACAGGTTCAAGTCTGCATGGACTGCGGCTTCCACGGCAAGTTTCTGTACCCATACGCTCTGGGAGCAGATGGCCGCGCACCCTAAAGGCAGGTCGCCTACTTTGGGAACGGATATGCCGTTATAGTCCACATAGCAGGGTACTTCCACGACGCACTCGTCTGGGAGGTTCGTGATGGCGCCTTCGTTCATAATATTAAAGCACCCTCTGTACACCCGTCCCGTTTCCAAACTTTCGATAATATAACTGCCATGTTCGCTGGAGCGGGTTTCCGGAGAGAACTTCTTCGCAGGCTCTTTGAGCCAGTTGGGGAAGTCCGTCTCGAACCAGTTGCGGCTTTCTTTGCAGACACGCAAGTATCCGGCGGTCTCGCCCTGAATCCAGTTGCTGTAATTAATCCACTTTTCCATATCCTCGGGGCGTTTCCTGTACCACATCAGGTATTCGGAAAGATGGCCGTTGGATTCGGTGGAATAGTAGCCGAAGTTTTTCATCACATCCAGACGGATGTTCTCGTCCCCGGCAAACTCTGCCCCTTTCATAAGTTCATAAAGCTCATCCGTGCGCTCTACGCCGTCTGTCTTGACGCTGATATACCATGTCTGGTGGTTTAATCCGGCGCAGATAATATCAACCTCCTTCTTATCTCTGCCAAGGGCTTTGGCTATCTGCTCGTGTCCATGCTGTACGCCGTGACATAGTCCGTATGTTTTTACCTTGCCATATTTGTTACATGCCCAGGTCAGCATTGCGTTGGGGTTGGAGTAATTGAGCAGGATGCAGCCGGGAGCCGCCACTTCCCTGATATCTTTACAGAAGGAAAGCAATGCGGGAATACCGCGCTGCCCGTACATGATGCCACCGATACAGAGGGTATCGCCCACGCACTGGTCGACGCCGTATTTTAACGGAATTTCGACGTCTGTTGCAAAAGCCTCCAACATGCCGATTCTGACACAGTTGATAACGTATTTGGCGTCTTTAAATGCTTCTCTGCGGTCCAGAGATGCATGGATTTTGATGTTCAGACCGTTCTCGTCGATATCTCTCTGGCATAGCTGCGTCACCATGCGCAGGTTGTCGGGATTGATGTCTGTAAACGCTACCTCGATATCGTGAAATTCCGGCACGGACAGAAGGTCTGTGAGCAGACCTCTTGTGAAACCGATGCTTCCTGCACCGATAAATGCTACTTTAAATGACATAAAATTGTCCTCCTTATGTAAAATTTTGATTGTTCATTTTTTGCCTGCTTTGTGATATGCTCAGATAGCTATGAGCCGCATAAGCAGGTTATGCTCTAATCATAGATAAGGTGTGGTGGTTTTGCAATGGTAACTATTTGATTAAAAGGGTAAATTTTTGATGTGCAGGCAGTACCTTCCTGCACCTTGAGCTGTGTGCAAAAGAAAACCTGGAAGGAGAAGCGAATATGCAGGGAAAAGAAGATGTTAAAGATAATTATGCGTTCCATTTTCTCAATGATGTGGAGCATCCGGTGGTACGTTTAAACGCCGTGGGGAAAGAGCGGTGCAGTACCGGCGCCTATTTCTGGGACAACAAAAACCGACCGGAATGTTATCTTTTCCAGTATACTCTAAATGGCAGCGGGACGGTGAAGATTGACGGTGAAGCGAAGATTGTGGACAAGGGGAAAGGCTTTTTCCTCAAGATGCCAGGCCCGGAATGCTACTATTTTGATGAACAAAACAATGAAGGGCCGTGGGAGTTTATCTACATATTGTTTGAATGTGGCGCGGCGGTGGAATATTGTCGGTATATAGAGAATCATCTGGGCAGGATAATTAGCCTGCCGGTCTATAGCGGTGCGGTGGAATGGATATTTGAACTTCATGCCCAGGCGAAACGCACTAACCAGAATCCGTTTCTGCTAGGATCTATGGTGTTTTCATTCCTGTGTGCCTTATGTGGTGTTGGAAAGGAAAAAGAGAAAGCAGAGTCACCGCTGATTGTGGGGGCAAAAACTTACATGGAGGAAATGTTTATGGAGCCTGTAGGCATCAGTGATGTGGCAGTTGCCTGTCATGTCAGCCAGAGTCATCTGTCCCGGGAATTTTGTAAAGTGACTGGCGTGAAACCAAGCGAATATCTGACAAAGCTGCGTCTTAAGAAAGCGGTGGATATGTTGGCAGGCACTTCTGTGCAGCTTGCGCATGTCAGCGGGGCGTGCGGGTTTTCTTCCGCTAATTATTTCCAGAAGGTCTTTAAGAAGCATATGGGTATGTCACCCGTTCAGTTCCGCAGATATGTAAAGAGTGAAGGGTATTCCAGGTTCCAGATATAGTATGCCATTCTGGTTTCAACCTGCTATGGAGAATTGCAGACAGGAAAACAGGCGGTTTAAAGCGGATATCTCGTAAATGCCGAAGAGCTGCCCGTTATGCCGCCTGGCAGTGGAGGCGCCTATAGTCCATCGGGGGGGGTGAGACCTGGTATGGAGTAGGGGAGGGGGTGAACGATCCACAGCTTTGCTGCATGGCAGGGATAATGGCAGCAGGCGGCTGGTGAAAACCGGATTGTCTGTGCACCTGTCTGTATTCCTTGGGCGTGCAGCCTTTCGTGCTTTTGAAAATCCGGTTGAATGTCTGTTGGTTATGGTAACCGGATTCCATGGCTACATTGATGATATCCATGTCTGTGCGCAGCAGAAGATAGGTGGCATAATCCATGCGGAGTGAATTAAGGTAGGCGGGCAGGCTGATTCCCAGCACATTAGAAAAAATGCGCGAGAGGGTATACTTACCGACTCCGAATTTTTTGGCTAACAGGGGAAGGGTGATTTCGTCCTGGAAATTGCTTCCGATATAGGCAATAATTTTGCTGGTGAGGTCCAGAGGCGGCGTACTTTCAAAATCATTGAGCTGCAGCATGGGGAAAATATGACATAGGATGAGCGAAGTCAGGGACGAAATCATCTGCGTGTTTTCTGGCTTTGCTGCCAGTTCAAAGAGACGCTTTTCTGCATACTGGATATCTTCGTGTAAGGGTGACGGGTGTACTACCGGAACACGGGGATATTTGCCAAGCAAGTCCATTTTATGCATGGGAAGGATGTCAACGGAAGAGTTCATAATGTAGAACTGGACACCGCCGACAGTAGAAAGCGTCTGGTATTTATGGGGGACATTGGGAAAGATAAGGGCGATGTCCCCTGGTTCTAAGAGATAGTCCTCACCGCTGATTTGCATCCCTACGAGGCCTGAGATAACATGGACATATTCAATATAAGAATGAATGTGAAGCGGGTACTGCAAGGCTGTCGTTTCGTTATACAAAATAAAAAACTCCGGTTTATTTTCATAGAACATAAGCAGTAACCTCAGCAATAATTGTGTGGTATTAAAAGTTAAATATGAATTATTATAGAATGCAGTCTGTTATAATGTCAAGTAACCACAGTGGGAGTAGATGAAAACTATATAGTTTGCACGAAATATTTTCTGATGCGCAGGAAAAGAGTGGTAAATGTGCAACTATTACGAACGACAATGGCAATATAATTGTTCGGTCTGTGAAAGGAGATAATATGAAAAAGAGATTAATTAGCGGACTGCTGTGTGCGGCGATGACTCTGTCGCTTGTTGCATGTGGTGGCTCTGGGAGTGATACCGGAAGTTCTTCCGACGGGGCAGCGCAGGATGCGGGCAGTGAGGAAGCATCCAGTGAGGAAGCATCCAATGAGGAAGCGCCTGGTGAGGAGACAGGTAGCGACGCTGCTCCCAGCGGTGACGGAAGCGGCCTGGAACTTGCTTACAACCTGGCAACAGAGGATTTCGCTGTTTTTGAAGGATTGATTAAGGACTTTACGGCGGAGACAGGAATTGACGTAACGATTTACAATGGTGGTGATGACTATGAGTCTGCTATGAAGACACGTATGTCTTCGGGTGACCTGCCGGATATGTGGGTGACACATGGATGGAGTATCATCCGTTACAGCGAGTACATGATGGATTTGAGCGACCAGCCCTGGGTTGCAAATATTGATGCAGGACTTAAGAACGTTATCACCAACGACAGCGGCGAGCTTTTCATTCTGCCGATTACGCAGGCAGTGGCAGCGATTATGTATAACAAAGATGTACTGGAAGCGGCAGGTGTTGACCCTACCAAAATCCGCACATGGGATGATTTCAATGCGGCATGTCAGGCTATCGCGGACAAGACTGAGGCAACGCCCATTGAGCTTTGTTTAGGGGATGCTTTTGATGCATATATGTTGGAGGTTATCTGGCCGACACTTTACTCCAATACCGATATTGCCGATAATAAAGCTGCGGCTTTACAGGATGGTTCGTTTGACTTTACCACAGATGGGGCAGACAGCTTCCAGATGGTAAGTGACTGGTTCACGTCAGGCTATTTTAACGAAGATTACGTGAGCGGCAAGAAAGACGATATCTGCAGCGCGCTTGCAAACGCAGAGGGCGGATTTGCACTGTATTCTACAGAGATGATTCCTTCTATTCTTGCTTATAATGCAGAAGCTAATATCGGTATTCTTCCGGTTCCGGCTAAGGACGACAGCACGGCGTCATACTTCGGTACAGGCGAAGGAAACTTTAGCTGCTTCGGCATCTGGAAAGACACCGGGTATGCCGACGAGTGCAAGCAGCTTCTTGAGTATCTTGCACGTCCTGAAATCGCAGTGCAGGTTGTTAAGATTGATGGTGGTATCCCTGGCCTGACAGATACCGTGTTGGAAGAGACTGATCAGGCGGCCTACACGACGAATGCTTTCAAAGAGGCGCAGGCGCAGTTCGACGGCGATTTGGTTTATGACAACTTTTTCGACCGCGAGTATCTTCCCAGCGGTATGTGGAGTGTAATGGGTGATTCTCTGGGCACACTGCTTGCAGACGGCGATCCGGAAGGCAGCAAAGCCGAGGCTATGGGCATGGTACAGGATAATTACAGCGACTTAATGGGCAATTAAGGAGCGCGGGCAACAGTATAGCATAGATATGTAAAAGGACTCCGTACTTGGACAGGAACGCTTGGCGTCTTTTTCGGGGACGGAGCTCCTTTTATATTCTCTTGTAGGGAACACAACGTTTGCGGTGGTGTTTTCGCCTATACGGATAGGAGTGTTTATGACTAATACAAGAAAAAGGAAACTAAACTGGTTCTACATACCGGCAGTAGTGATTATGCTGGCATTTATCGCATATCCCTTGTGTTATGCGGTTTATCTGTCTTTCTTTAAGTGGAACGGGTATTCCGTGAATAAAGATTTTGTAGGTATTTCAAATTATATTTCGATGTTTAAGGATAAAGTATTCATTTCGTCTTTGCGCAATACGCTTGTCTACGGTTTTGTGTGTACATTTCTGCAGCAGATAATCGGGCTTGCCATGGCGATGTTTTTAAATACGAAGTTTAGGGGCAGAGGCATTGTCAGGACGGTTATCTATATGCCGGCTATGATATCGGGCCTGGTTATGGGATATATTATGTACTTCTTCTTTCAGTTTAAAGGCGGCGTTATCAACGACATTATGGCGTCTCTTGGCATGGCGGGTTATGACTGGCTCGGTAACGGTGCATCTGCAATCGCGGTGATTGTCTTCATCAATACATGGCAGTTTGTGGGTGTCAGTATGGTAATCTATTTGGCAGGCATCCAGGGCGTGTCGCAGTCCTACATAGAGGCGGCCACTGTGGACGGCGCTTCGCCCTGGGAGAGATTCCGCTATATTATCCTGCCTTTGTTGATTCCGGCGCTTTCATCGTCCGTGATTTATAACTTAATCGGCGGTTTGAAACTTTACGATGTTATTATCGCTTTGACGGACGGCGGGCCCGCCAAGAAGACTCACTCTCTGGCGACCTATATTGCAAACCGATACTTTGACGCGGAGCGTGCCGGATATGCGGCGGCAATCGGCGTATTTTCCTTCCTTATGATCATGGTGATTTCCATGATTGTGAATGCGTATTTCCGGAAAAAGGAGGTTGAGGTATAATGGCGAAGACAAAAGAATTGAGAGAAAACAGACAGCCCTCTATGTTTGAAGACGAGAAGATGCCGCTTCGGGCCAGGGACTGGTGGAAATACTTTATCAGCGTGTTCCTGCTGATTGTCTATCTGTTTCCATTCTACATTATTATCAATGTATCGTTGCGCTCTTTCAGCGACACGACATCGAGAATCCAGTTCCCGAACCCTATATATTGGGATAATTTCAATAAGGTTATCGAGAGCGGCGAGATTTTCACGGGTATCAAGAACTGTTTGATTATTACTGCGCTTGTTTTACTTTTGGAGATTGTGGTGGGATGTATGGCTGCCTATGCCCTGGCTCGTAACCAGTCAAAATTAAATGAAGTTGTGCGAAGCCTTATTATGTCGGTCATGATGATTACGCCACTGACTATATTGGTCGGCATCTATTCGACGATGTCCACGATTCATGCCACATCGACTTATTGGGGAATGGTATTGGTACTCAGTGCTTTCGGCCTGCCGCTGGTTATTTTCCTGTATACGAATTTTATTTCTTCGATTCCGGTGGCCTTGGATGAGGCGGCGGCAATCGATGGGGCCAGCAATCTGCAGGTATTTTTCCGGATTATTCTGCCGCAGCTTAAGACGGTTACGGTCACGGTCATCATCCTGCAAGGGGTGGGCGTGTGGAATGAGTATACTTATTCCTATTATTTCCTGCAAAAGACGTCTATGCGGACGATTACCCTGGTTATCAAGACGTTCTTTTCCGCCGTGTCCAATGATTACGGTGCGGCGGCGGCCACGGCGGTAATCGGTATGATGCCCCTGGTGATTGTGTATTTGTGCCTGCAGAAATATTTCATACAGGGTCAGGTAGAAGGAGCCGTGAAAGGTTAATATAACTCCATGGAGGTAAAAGTGAAATTTTCGATGGATTCCCCGGTTTTTCATATTGCCGATCAGATTACAGATTTGCTGGTGGCGGGATTTTTGTGGCTTGTCTTTTCGGTGCCGGTGGTCACCATAGGACCGGCAAGCGCTGCTCTGTATTATACAGTTGTGAAGGTGGTCAGGAGGAAGAGGGAGACTGTCACTAAGTCGTTTCTGTATGCTTTTAGGCTGAATTTTAAGCAGGGAATTGGCCTTACGTTACTTTATATGGTATATGGCGCGCTCCTTGTGTTTTATATTTACTTTGTAGGATACGATAAGGCGCAGGGAAGCGGTTACGTGACCGTTATCGGTGGAATCATACTTGCGGTGCCGTTTTTATTCACGCTGCCTTATATATTTCCGGTGTTGTCCAGGTTTCAGTTTAAGGTAAGCCGCCTGCTGCAGTATGTGTTGCATATGTCGGTGGGACACTGTGTGACCACATTTGCGCTGTTAACCATGTTGTTGGCGGTGGGATTTATGATTTACCTGTTTCCTTTTTTCCTGGCTGTTTTGCCGGGGGTATATGTCTATATTGCCTCTTTTCTGATTGAGAGAGTGCTGTGGGGATACCTGGCGGCGGAGCGGGAGAAATATACGGACGAAGATGCGCTGCCGTGGTATTTGGAATAAGTAGAACAGGATAAAACAAAAAAACTCGCTTGCCATAAACTCGGTTCATGTGCTGTTCCAACAAAAGTTGAGACAAAAGCAGCGCAGAGACGGAGTAAAATACGAAAGGAGTATTACATAGATGGATAAAAATATTATAGTCAGGGAAGGCGGGCTGTCGGTGCAGTTCCAGGTCCGGGAGGATGGAGTTGTGGAACTTAGTGGTTTTAGCCCGGTTGAGATGGACGTCAGTCCCAAGGCAAGAGAGGATGTTAAGATTGTCAGTCCTCTTGTGGAGGTGCAGGTTACGGGTAAGAGTACGAGAGGGATGCATGCGTATAAGCATAATTCCAGCAGCGCTTCCCTGGATTTCCACTATAGGGAGCATAAGTTAGAGAAGTGGGAGAAGGGAAAAGAGCTGCAGATTTTCTTAGACACAGAATATGGTCTGGAGGCCGTGTACCACATGAAATTTTTTGACGGCGTTGCGGTGGTTCAGGTGTGGACGCAGTTAAACAACAAGGGCAGGGAAGAGATTGGGTTAGAATATGTGTCCTCTTTTATTTACCAGAACTTGTGTGGAGCCGGTAAACTGCCTTACGGGGAAAAGACTGATATCTATACGCCCTTAAACGGATGGAGCTGCGAGGCGCAGTGGAAGAAGGAGGATATCCGGGATTTAAACATTCCGGGTATGACGGTAAATGGATTTAATGAGCCGGGTTTTGGAAATAACCGTTATTGCTATGGCGGAAGAAGTTCCTGGTCGTCCTGTGAGTACCTTCCCATGGGATTTGCTCATGACAGGGAGACAGGGGAGACTTACTGCTTCCAGATTGAGCATTCCGGGCAGTGGCATGTGGAATACGGCACAGAGCCGGGGGAGCGGCTTTATCTTGCACTGAGCGGTCCTACGGAAGCGGAGAACGGTTGGTGGAAGAACCTAAAGCCAGGCGAGTCTTTTGCCACTGTTCCGGCGGCTTTTGGCGTGGTGCAGGGGGATGTGAGCGCTGCCGCTGCGGCCTTGACGGCATACCGCAGAAAAATTCGCAGGCAAAACGCCGATAACGAGAAACTGAATGTAGTATTTAACGATTATATGAACTGCCTGATGGGGGACCCTACCGATGAGAAGGAGCGGATGATTATCGACAAGGCCGCGGCGATGGGCTGTGAGTATTACTGTTTAGACTGCGGTTGGTATGATAAAGGCTACTGGTGGGACAGAGTAGGAGAGTGGGTGGAATGCCCGGAGCGATTCCCCAACGGATTGAAAGCTGTCTGCGAATATGCCAGGAAAAAGAATATGGTCATGGGTCTCTGGCTCGAGATCGAGGTGATGGGAGTTGCCTGTGAACTGGCGGCAAAACTGCCTGACGACTGGTTTATCTGTCGCCATGGTAAGAGACATATTGACAATAAGAGATATCTTCTCGATTTCCGTAACCCTAAAGTGCGTGAATATTGCAGTGATGTGGTGGATCGTTTAATTAAAGACTATGGGGTAGGGTATTTTAAGGTAGATTATAATGTGACTGTGGGGCATGGAAGCGACCTGCATTCCGACAGTTGTTCCGATGCGATTATGGAACATTACAAATATCTTTACCAGTGGTATGAGGAAATTTTTGAAAAGCATCCGGACCTGGTTATTGAAAACTGCGGCTCCGGTGGGCAGCGTATGGATTACGGTATGTTGAAGCTCTTAAGTTTACAGTCCACCAGTGACCAGACGGATTATATCTATAATTCCTACATTGCGGCCAACGTGGCCAGTGCGGTGACACCTGAGCAGGCGGGCATGTGGGTATATCCTTATGAGGATGAAGAAGAACATGTGATTTACAATATGGTGAACGGACTTTTACTGCGTCCTTATGTCAGCGGAATGGTCTGGAAGCTGAGTGATAACAGTATGAAGCTGATGCAGGAGGGCATTGCGCTGTATAAGGAAATCCGCTCCGATGTAAAAGAAGCCGTACCGTTCTTCCCGTTGGGGTTTGGCAATATCAGACAGGATGCGTTAGCTTACGGGCTTCGCAAGGGTGACACGGTGTATCTGGCCGTGTTTGCGCCCGGAACGAAAGATGTGGAGATTCCTCTGACGTTCGGGAAAGAAACCGGACAGGCGGAAGTGATTTACCCGAAGAAAGGAAACTGCGAATACAAAGTGGAGGGTGGGATTTTATCGGTTCATATGCCGCAGGACAAGACTGCCAGACTGTTTAAGATGACGTTGCAAGGATAATGCTTTTAGCCCGTACCGGTCGCATAATGATTTGCCTGGTGAATAAGCAAAAAACCGCCGTACAGAAGTGATTTGTGTGCGGCGGTTTTTGTGCTTGCGGCAGAATATTTAGCCGTGTTATTATGGAAAACAAAAACTTGGCAGTATAGTGCCTGTATGGCGGATGTGTGCCTCCACACTCATGGCGATACAGTAATTTTATCTAATGATATTACATTTTGGTAATCTGTGGTAGAATGTATAGGACGAACATTTGTTTTGATGCGACGTATCAACGTGACAGGAGGCTTGCAATGCGCACGAACTGCACATTTCATGAGAAAATGATGCAGGGAATGGAAATGGAGAGGACTATGAACGCGGTTTTCCGGGATATCTTCCGTGCCATCCATGAGGGAAAATGGATGAGCATCGAATACCACAACAGAGAAGATCAGATCACGAAATACTGGATCGGCATCCGTGATCTGGACGTTCACAGCCGTACCCTTTCGGTGGACGGTCTTCATCTGCGGCAGTATACGGTAGAGTCTTATGACAGGATCCGAATTGATGCCATCCAGTCCTCCAGAATCATAGAAGGCTCTTACTGCCCCGTCAATGAAAAGCTGGTTCAGGATATTTATTTAAATCCCCACAAGTATACAGCGCTGTTTGACAACACTGCCAATTTAAAGATTCTCGGGTATCTGGAGATGTGCAACCGTCTGGACTGCGTGCCGTACAAGTCGGATTTCAGTCTGGTACGCTATCTGGATCACGACACGATCAGCGGAGAGCTGTATCAGCTGAGTCCGGAGCAGTTCCGGGAGATCGTGAAGAATTTCCAGTACCAGTCGGAATCCGACGGGCGGGAGGACGGACGGCTGCAGATCAGACAGCTGGCGATGAATGTCCTAAGCATTCATATGACGAAAGGGCTGTACGTGCTGGCTTACCGCAAGCTGCACCTGGACGTAAAGCAGCGGGCGCTAAAGCCGGAGGAAGAGATCACGATCTGCACGGAGTTTGGGATCAAAGAGGAGCGGGGACGGCGTCCTGTGGAGCTTGTGACAAAACAGAGCATCCGCCGGTTTCTGGACGGCGACGAGTACGAGCTGCTTGCCGATTTCGAGGCGAATCAGGAACGGATCAAGGACTGTATCATGCGGCGGATGCCCAGAGGCAGCTGCAATGTGGACGACATGCCGTATATTATCGGGCTGGAAGCGGATATTGCGCTGGATCTGCATAAAGAATATCAGGCCGTTATGAAGCTGTATCAGAAAAAGGAAGTGCCGGTGCCGATCCGGGCCTTTTTCGGAGATCTGCTGGAGCGGCCCAGAAGGACGGCCGCCTATCCGATTGCGCTGATCAACCGGAACATCAATATGGATCAGCTGCTGGCGATCCACAACGCCATGAAGTATCCGGTAGCCTATATTCAGGGACCGCCGGGCACGGGGAAGACGAATACCATCATCAACACCATCGTGACGGCCTTTTTCAATGAGCGCACGGTGCTGTTTGCGTCTTACAACAACCATCCGATCAACGGCGTCTACGAGAAACTCTCCACCATAGAGTATAACGGAAAGACGATTCCTTTCCCGATTCTGCGGCTGGGCAACCAGGAGAAGGTGAAGGAGGCGCTTTTGACGATCAGGCGGCTCTACCGGGAGGTACAGAATGTGAAAGTGTTCGAGGACACGCTGGACCGCAACAAGGACGACCGGAAGAAGCGGGCCAGACGGCTGTCGGAGCTGCTGAGACGGTATGAGGAGCTGCTGGATCTGCGGGAACGGGAGGAGACCATAGACCGGGTGCTGGAATATGAGGAGAAAAAGGGCGCTCTGCTGCAGACAATGGCCTTCGAGCAGGACTTGAAGGTCAGGCAGCGCGGACAGCTTCGCAGGAAGATCGAGGTCACGGGGGAGGTGTCGGAAGCGGAAGCGCTTTCCCTGCTGGATGATAATATAGAAGACCTGAAAAAGTACCTCTACTATATTTCGGCAGGCTATATCAAGAAGATCGGGCAGCAGAAAAACGCTGACCTGCTGGAGATTCTGGAAATGGAGGAGGACGGAAAGCAGCTGGAGGCTTTTGGCAGGTATCTGGGGAAAAAGGAGAATATCTTAAAGCTGCAGAAAATCTTTCCGATCATCGCCACTACCTGTATCTCGGCTCATCGTCTCGGAGAGCCGGAACCGATGTTTGATATGGTGATCATGGACGAGGCCAGCCAGTGCAATATTGCGGTTTCGCTGGTGCCCATCCTGCGGGGGACGAGCCTGATGCTGGTAGGCGACCCGCAGCAGCTCAATCCGGTGATTTTGCTGGACGAGCTGACCAACAATAAACTGCGGAAACGTTATACGGTGTCCGACGAATATGACTACCGGAAAAATTCCATCTATAAGACGTATCTGGCCTGTGACGCGGTCAGTGACGAGACGCTTTTGCACAACCATTACCGGTGCCATAAGAATATCATCGGGTTTAACAACCGTAAGTATTATCATTCCAAACTCAGCATCCTGTCCGAGAGCAGGGAGGAACAGCCCCTAGTCTATCTGGACATGCAGGATACCTTCTCGGAGCTTAAGAATACGGCGCCGGCGGAGGCCGGTGAGATCGCCAGATATGCCGCGCTGAACAGGGATAAAAATATCGGTGTCATTACGCCCTTTGTGAACCAGAAGAAGCTGATTGAGGAAGCGCTGGCCCGGGCGAAAGTGGACAATGTGACCTGCGGAACGGTGCATGCCTTTCAGGGGGACGAGAAAGACGTGATTCTTTTTTCCACGGCGATCACGGAGCAGACCCAGGCAGGCACCTACGAGTGGCTGAAAAACAACAAAGAACTGATCAATGTGGCAACGTCGCGGGCCAGAGACAAGCTGATCGTCCTTTCCAGCAGGCAGCATCTGGAACGTCTGCACCAGAAGGAAGGGGAAGATGATCTGTATGAACTGGCCCAGTATGTGTGGTCCAACGGAACCTCTGCGGTCACACCCAAGCAGACGGCATCCCGGGCATTGGGCGTTAAGCCTTTCAGCAGCGCCACGGAGGAGGCTTTTCTGGAAAACCTGAATCATGCGCTGGGGAATATCTGGCTGACCCAGAGCCGCTATACGGTCCACAAGGAGGTGGCCATCGCCCATGTCTTTCAGGGGAACGAATGCTGTAATGACCTCTTTTATAACGGACGCTTTGACTTCGTGGTGTATGAGAAGCACGGGACGACGGAGCTGCCGATTCTGGCCATTGAACTGGACGGCAAAGAGCATTTCGAGGACGAGGTAGTGCAAAACCGCGACCGGAAGAAGAAGGCCATCTGCGACGAACATGACCTGCAGCTGATCCGGGTGGAGAATTCCTATGCCAGACGGTATCAGCATATTAAGGAAATCCTGATCAATTTCTTCTCCATTGCCCATTGATCCTGTGGAAGGCAGGCAGGAAAAGCATGGTGCAGTATATAGGGCTGCCCATGGCATTCCTGCCTGCCGCTGACAGAGGTTCGTTACATGTCGGCGAAGTTTAAACCCTGTGCTTCCAGTGACTTTTGCAGGCGGTTGAGTTTGTCGGTTAATGCTTTTATTTCATCGGCCAGAGCGTTATTCTCATTAACCAGAGCATTTTTTTCATCGGCCAGAGCATTATTCTCATTGACCAGAGCATTTTTCTCATTGGCCAAAGCATTATTCTCATTGACCAGAACGTTAATCTCATCATTCAGAGCGTTCCGTTCATCCAGCAAGGTTTTGTTTTCCTGGATCAGAGATTCTTTTTCGGAAGTCTGCTGGGCTATGAAATTCTGGAGGTCCCGCTGTGTGCGGTAGTAATCCTCCCGCGCCTCGCATTCCATGCGGATGCGTTCTTCCCGGGTAAGCTGATAGACGGTTTCGGCGGCTTCTCTTATGGCTTCATTTTCCTGTGCGAGCATATTGATCTCCTCCCATGTTGTTGCTTTGAACAGTCTTGCCCAGCAGTCAAGTTGAAGGGCTTTATCCTGTTCGGTTGCCAGTTCTATATGAGTTAAGTCTAACACGGAAAGGCGCAGTTTGTCACTATATAATGTATAATCTTTAACATTTAACAGCTGATAAGTGGCATAGAATTCCGGATGTGCAGGGAACAGGGTATAGTTCAGCAGACCGATTTGAATAACGGGTCTGGCATCCCGATAGTCTTTTCCAGCCTGGAGCGTATCAAAACTTCTGCAAAGATAACTTAGGGAACGCTCTACCCAGTTATGCTGGTTGATCACCTGGAGTTCCAGATTGATGATGGCGAGATCATTCAGATGGACTTTGACATCCAGAATAAAGGTTTTGTCCGTGAAGGAAGTGCCCAGTTCGATGGGATTGGTGATCTCTGCGGTGGAGACTTCTTCTGCGGTAAGGTGCAGAAGAGAGCAGATCAGGCCCTTTAATACTGCATTATTGCGTTGCAGAAGAGCGCGGAAAAGATAGTCGTTGGTCATGGGAATGACAAGCGGACCGGAGGTGGGAAATGTTTGATGCGAAAATTTGAATTGTGTCATAGAAATGTCCTTTCGTTGGTAAGATGTGTCCGGGGCTGCAGTGCTGCAGAACCGAGGTAAATGAAGTTACATAGATTTGATAAAAAGTGTTGAAAGAATGGTACAACTCTTTTAAGATAGGTTATAGCACAGGGCGCTATGAAAGGCAATAGAAAGAAGAGCGGCAGCACGTAGAAAAATCAGGCCGTCTATGGGGTGAATAAAACCAACAGATACCATATATGGTATTATGTATGTCGTTTAAAATGGAATTACTACTATATATGTATTGTACAAAATTCACATAGGATATTAGGAAATTATACCGATATGCAATGACAGGCGTATCCATTTGGGATAGTGGTATTTGGGGTCAGTGCCTGCCCTGTCTGAGAAAACACTGGAGAAGGCACTGCGCATGGAAATTAAATGCACACAATGTTGACGAGGAGGGTATCTATGAACATCGTATATCATGAAAGTACCGGAACGTTTCATCTGTACAACGACAGGATCAGCTATATTATGACGATCCTGCGAAACGGCCATCTGGGGCAGTTGTATTTCGGGAAGCAGATTCGGGACAAGGAGGATTTTTCTTATTTCCTGGAGATGAGCGAACGGCCCATGTCGTCTGGTATTTATGAGAATGACAGGAGCTTTTCGCTGGAGCATATCCGGCAGGAATATCCGGTGTTTGGCACTACAGATTACCGGCAGCCGGCAGTGGAGGTACGGCAGGAGAATGGCAGCCGCATCTCGGACTTTTGCTACAAGAGCCATGTGATCATGGACGGAAAACCTGTTCTGCCGGGATTGCCGGCGACCTATACGGAGGCGGACGAGGAGGCGAAGACGCTGACCGTTATGTTAGAAGATGGGGTGACGGGGGTACAGGTGGAACTGTACTATACGATCTTTGCCAGAGGAGGCGTACTGGCGCGCAGTGTGCGGATCAGCAACGGCGGCGCACAGGCCGTGCGCCTGAGCCGGGCCATGAGTCTGTGTCTGGATCTGCCGGACAGAGAGTATGTGTGGCAGCAGCTTTCCGGCTGCTGGGCCAGAGAGTGTCATATCCGTACCCGCAATCTGGAGCCGGGCATCACTGCCATCGGCAGTATGCGGGGCAACTCCTCCCATGAGCATAATCCTTTTGTGGTGCTGAGGCGGCCGAATGCCGACGAGCGGCAGGGGGAGGTCATCGGTATTTCCCTTGTCTACAGCGGCAATTTCAGACTGCAGGCAGAAGTGGATGCGCATGATACGCTACGGCTGCTGGCGGGGATCGATCCGGAGACTTTCGAGTGGAAGCTGGAGAGCGGGGAATCTTTTCAGACGCCGGAGGCCGTTATGGTCTATACCGACCGGGGACTGAACCATATGAGCCAGACCTTTCATAAGCTGTACCAGAGACGGCTGGCCAGAGGTTACTGGCGTGACAGGGTGCGGCCGATTCTCAATAACAACTGGGAGGCAACGTATTTTGATTTTACGGAAGAACGTCTGGTGGAGATCGCATCAAAGGCGAAAGAATGCGGCGTGGAGCTTTTTGTTCTGGACGACGGGTGGTTTGGCGCAAGAAGCAGCGACAGGGCCGGGCTGGGAGACTGGCAGGCCAACAGGGACAGGCTGCCCAACGGCATCACCGGGCTGGCGGAGCGGATCGAGGCAATGGGGATGCGGTTTGGACTCTGGTTCGAGCCGGAGATGACCAACAAGGATTCGGATTTCTACCGGGCACATCCGGACTGGATCCTGGCGACGCCGGAGCGCAGCCAGTCCCACGGCAGATATCAGCATGTACTGGATTTTTCCAGAAAAGAGGTGGTGGATGCCATCTATGAGCAGATGGCGGCAATCTTAAGGGAAGCGAAAATTTCGTATATCAAATGGGATATGAACCGCAGCATCACGGAATGCTATTCGGCGGGCTGGCCGGCGGACCGGCAGGGAGAGATCTACCACCGGTATATACTGGGAGTGTACGATCTGTATGACCGGCTGACGACAGAATTTCCGCAGGTGCTCTTTGAGTCCTGTTCCAGCGGCGGCGGGCGGTTCGATCCGGGGATGCTCTATTATGCGCCCCAGGGCTGGGTCAGCGACGACAGTGACGCGGTGGAGCGGTTGAAGATCCAGTATGGCACTTCCCTGTGCTATCCGGTAAGCAGCATGGGCACGCATGTGTCCGTGGCGCCCAACCATCAGGTATTTCGCGATACGCCGCTGCATACGAGAGCCAATGTAGCGTATTTTGGTACTTTTGGCTATGAACTGGATCTGAATAAGCTGAGCGGTGAAGAGAACGAAGAAGTGAAAGAACAGATCGCCTTTATGAAAAAATACAGGCAGGTGCTGCAGTACGGTACGTTCTACCGGCTGAAAAGTCCTTTCGAGGGGAACGAGACGGTATGGATGGCGGTGAGCGAGGATCAGAAGACCGCGCTGGTGGGCTGGTATCGTGTGCTCAACTGTGTCAACGGCACATATACGAGGGTGCGGCTGGAGGGTCTGAATCCGTCTTATTGTTACCGGAATGTGTACAGCGGTACACGCCATTTCGGAGATGAATTGATGTGTGCGGGGCTGATTACCAGCGACGAGACGGCCGGGCAGGTGCCGGCCGGGGTGAAGCCCTATACGGATTTTGAATCCAGGATCTATGTGCTGGAGGCAGAAGCGTAAATCAGCGGTCGGATTTATATATAGGTAACGACATTTGAAATTTCGTTTTCGGCCTTGCAGGGCTATCGTATATGGCTCCTGCAAGAGCAGGGAACAGAAATTTGTTATGTCGTTTACTATAGGTATTGTTTGTGCCTGAAAAAGGGAAAGGAATGGACAGGATCATGAAACAGGCTGTTGCGGGAAAAAAGAAGTTTATGTTGATGCTGACGGGCATCCTGTTGATCGGTATGTGCGTCGCCTCCTATCGTATGAGCGGCTTCGGGGTGGATGCCTTTTCCTGTATGAATCTGGGCGTCAGTGGATTCCTGCGGATGTCCTTCGGCACCTGGCAGCTTTTGATCAATGCCGTGCTGCTGTTGGTCGTATGGTTTACGATCAGGCACTGCATCGGTCCGGGAACGGTAGTCAACATGGTATGTGTGGGATATACGGCAGACTTTCTGTGCTGGCTTTTCCTGAACCGGATCGGCCTGCAGGTGACCATGCCGCTGCGGATCCTGTTTCTGATTCTGGGTACGCTGTTTGCATCGCTTGGCTGTGCCTGTTACATGATCGCCGACATGGGGATCTCACCCTACGACAGTGTGGCTTTTATCATCACAAAATATGCCCACGGGAAGATTTCCTTCCGGTTTGCCAGAGTCATGTCGGATGTGGTGGTGATCGTGATCGGGGTCGGCTTCTGTGTGATGGCCCATAACAGTATCTGGGAGATCGTAGGGCTGGGCACGATCGTGAATGCCTGTCTGAACGGGCCGCTGATCCAGTTCTTCCGGGAGCGGATCGAGACGCTGCTGGAGAAGCAGAAGCAGCCGGGCGAATGACGGCAGCCTTTTACAGAAAAGTACAGAGTATGACATAACAGGTAAGAAATAACAGGCAAGAAACAACAAGTAAGAAACAACATGAAATACAGGCTTTACTGTGTAAGCAAATGAGGGAGCAGACAGCATGATCGAGGCACGAGAGCTTGGAAAAGTATATAAGGTCAACCATAAACAGCCCGGTTTAAAGGGCGCCTTCGCCAACCTGTTCCATGCAAAATGGGAACAGAAGGTGGCTGTAGACGGGTTGTCTTTTCAGATGGAGCAGGGCAGGGCGCTGGCCTGTATCGGGGAGAACGGTGCCGGAAAATCGACGCTGATCAAGATGATGATCGGGATCCTCACGCCCACTGCGGGTGAGATCCGGGTATTCGGGACGGATCCGCGCCGGGGCGGACGTGGTTACCTGAGAAGGATCGGGGTGGTGTTCGGGCAGAAGACCAACCTGTGGACGGACATTCCGGTGATCGAGAGCTATCAGGCGGTCAAAACGTTATACAGGCTGGATGAGGGGATGTTTCGGAAGAATTATGACCGGGTGGTGGAGCTTCTGGCGCTGCAGCCACTGCTTTCCGTTCCGGCCAGGAAACTTTCTCTGGGGCAGCGGATGCGGGCGGATATCGGTATGGTCTTTCTGCACAGTCCGGAGCTTCTGTTTCTGGACGAGCCGACGATCGGGCTGGATATCAATGTGAAGCATACCATCAGGACATTTCTGCGGCAGATGAATGAGGAGACGGGGACGGGGATCTTCCTCACCAGCCACGATCTGGACGATATCGACGAGATCTGTGATGACGCCATCGTGCTTTCCGGGGGCAGGCTGATCTATGACGGTACGCTGGATCGGCTGAAACACCGGTTCGTGCAGGATAAGATGATTCAGGTGACGGGGAAGCAGGAGCGGGATATCCGCAGCCTTCTGCCGCTTGCCAGGATCACCATGGAGGGACGGGTGACCAGGATCGTGTATCCGGTCAGGGAATATTCTTCGGCCGAGGTGCTGGCGGCGGTGTCGGGCTGCTTTGCAATCGAGGACATCACGATCGAAGAGCCGGATATCGACGAGGTGGTCTCCCGGATTTTTGCAGGGGAGGGCGCGTTATGAGGACTTTCTGGAAGCTGACTGCGATTTCCATGCAGAGTCATCTCTATTACAGGACCAGTTTTTTCATCAATCTGTTAAGTCCCGTGGCGCTGCTTGGCGGGCAGTACCTGCTGTGGGCGGCGCTTTACGCGCAGCAGGAAGGCGGCGCCATCGGCGGGATGGAGCGGGCGGAGATGTTTACCTATATCCTGCTGGCTTTTGCCATGAGCAACCTGTTGAACTGGGCGGGGGAAAATACGCTGGCCAGAGAGATTAAGACCGGGCTGGTGGTGGCCAGATGTGTCCGGCCGGCTTTCTTTCTGACACAGTATATGGCACAGATGCTGGGAACGCTGCTGACACAGGGGGCGGTCAACCTGCTTTTGGTTTTCGCAGGCTTTGCCTGTTTTGGAAAATATATGACAGTGCCGTCAGTTTTTGCTCTTGCTGCCTTTGTGCCCTGCCTGCTTCTGGCGGTGGCGCTGCGGCTTTTGATGATCGATGTATTCAGCCTGCTTTGCTTTTTCACCACGGGATATCTGGGGATCGCCTGGACGAGGGCGGCGCTGTTTGACTTCTTCTCCGGGGCCATGATTCCGGTGGTCCTGTTTCCCGGGTGGTTGAAAACAGTCGCCTGCTGTACGCCCTTCCCCTATATGCTGCAGGTTCCGGTGGCGGTGCTTCTGGGACAGGAGACGATGGCCGGGTTCGGGATGCCGGGGATATACGGGCTGCAGATCGTTTGGATCCTGGTGTTTCTGGCGCTGCATGTCCTTCTGTACGGTCTGGCGCGCAGAAACCTGACGATCGCAGGCGGATGAGATGAGTTCAGGTATCAGGAGAGAGGAGAACAGGAAAAAAGGAGGAAAGGAAACGATGATCAGGATTTTTCTGGGCATGAAGGCGCAGTATATCAAGACGGAAATGGAATATGCGGCGAATTTCTGGATGATGATTCTGTCGGGAGTGTTGAGCCGCGTGGTGAGCATGGCGGCGCCCTTTGTCATCTACAGCAATATTCCCGATATCGCGGGCTGGCAAAAGGACGAGATTTATTTGATCCTGTCGTTTCTCTTTATTGCGGAGGGGCTTTGCAGCGTGCTGTTCGAGGGGATATGGCAGATGCCGGGCATGGTCTTTGCGGGCGAATTCGACTGTATCCTGTCGAGGCCTGTCTCCCCGCTGTTTCAGGTGTTGTCCTACGGGATGGGACTGCAGGGCATCAGTGTGTTTCTGGTGGGCGCGGTCAGTATGCCGGTCTTTCTGCGGAGGCTGGGGCTGCTGCATCCGTGGGGTGTGGCCATGAGCCTGTTTTTGCTCCTGTGCGGAACGGTATTGTGCATGTCGATCTACCTGCTTGGCAACAGCGTGGTGTTCTGGTTTGACGCAGGCGGCAGGACGGCGCTGCCCTATACGCTGTCCCAGCTGGGGCAATATGCAAGATATCCGCTGGAACTCTATCCGGGAGTGGTGCGTTTCCTGCTGTTGTTCCTTGTGCCGTACGGGTTTATCTGCGTCGTGCCGGTGGAGATCCTGCGGGGCAGCATGGCATGGCCGTGGTGCTTTGGCGTGGCGGGGATGAGCGCAGGGTTCTTCCTGCTGGCGCGGGCCGTGTTCTACAGGGGCATCTGGCACTATGAAAGTGTGGGGATGTAATCAGCCTTTTTGGCACAGCGCAGCCTGCCGCCTGACCCGTTCTTTGATCTGTCCCAGGAAGGCCTCATTGCCGAGCACTTTGATCATGGGGCCAAAAGACAGGATCTCGATCAGAAGTTCGGTCTCCGTTTCTTTATTATAGTATAGTAAGCATTCGTAGGTGTCGTCACTCAGCCTGCGGGTGCTTTTCTCATAATTGGCAAATTGCAGCATGGCGCGTTCCAGTGCATTGCGGCGGTTTTTGATGAGGATGCGCACAGGCTCCTGATAGTAGGCGCGCCGCAAAAGCCGGTTTAAGTCCGGCGGCTGCCGGACGGTTCTGGAAGTCAACATCACTTCACGTATGCGGCTCAGATTGAGGGTGATCACCTTCGGGCTTCGACGAAGATCCACCGCCAGCAGACGGAAGCAGTCGTTTTTTACGGAATATTCCAGACGGCACGGCAGATAGCTGTGATGCAGTCTGCGGTGGCAGCGCGATTCATAGAGGATATCCACACATACGTGATTCTGGATTGCGGACAGGAGCGTCCGGAAGCGTTTCCTGTAGGCCGGGTCCTGGTAATCGTCCCTGTCGGCAAAACGGTCATAGTAATAGAAGTCGTCTGGCAGGTAAAGGGGTGGGACGTCGGCAAAGGCATGATTGATCGAGTCGATCTCTTCCTCATCCAGGAAAAGGCCGATCTTATCGTCCAGCAGGATTGCCCGTATGTATGCTTTCTGCAAGTCGGTGAGAGGGACATAGAAGTCGGCGGACAGCCTTGTGTGCAGACAGCCGTCCCGCTTCTCATAAAATCCCCACTCCTGCCGGGTCAGTCTGGGCAGCAGGTAGAGAATGCTTTCTGCAAAACAGGCGTCCTGGATGCGGGTCTTAAGTTCCTTCTCCGACAGGCAGGGGTTTTGGGTGACCAGGGATTGAATCACCTGAAAATAGCAGTTGTATATTTCTGAGAATAGTTCTGTCATAAGTTCCTTTCTGTTCTTTTCAATCTTCATCCTTAAAGTAGAGACGATACATCGTGAGAAGATCTCTCTGAAAACGTTCCTTAAGCTGCGGGCAGTCTGACTCTACAGAGACGATCCGTCCGATAAAAGTGCGGATCCAGGGCAGCATCTCGTTGGCGTCAAACACGTCAATCTCATAGGTAAAAGTATCAGGTGCGGTTCGCCGGATGACGCCGCCTTTCCCTTCGCGCCGCAGACGGTTCAGGATATAGGCCTCGGCCCCTTCCCGGATATGGAGCGTCAGCTTCACGTGTTCGATGCGCCGTCCGCTGCCTTTACGGTGAAAGTCCCGGTTGTTCAGAGCATGGAGGGATGTGCGGTCCGCCGGATGGCCGGTTGTGCATGATGAGGGGGTGCTTTGAAAAGACACGCCCCAGGCGGATGCTTTGTGCTTCTCCAGCTTTTCCCGGATATTTGTGTAGTCTGGACAGGGGGCGCCCGTCGTTACAGTCTTGACCGCATCCAGTCGAATGGCGGCAAAGCGCTTTTTGGACGGAAGATAGAGGCACAGATAGCGTCTGCCTGTGCGTGTGCTGATAAAGATTTTCAGCGGAATGCCTTCGGTGTCCAGAAAGCGGTCCGATTTCGTGCTTTTGACGTGCAAAAGGACGGCCCTGTGTGCATGCATTGCCTGCAGGAGGGGAAGCAGCACTTCGTCCTCCAGCGTATGGACGAAGAAATTGTGCTTGATCCGGAACAGGTCGTTTTGGAAAGAGGCCGTGTCCATAATGGTGTGCCCGACCACGCCATGGGGTGAGAAAAGCTGATACAGCTTGATGGCATTTTTCAGCCCGGGGTGTGCGCCAGGAAGTTCCTGAAAAGGCGGATTGAGCCGGTACAGCACTTCTTTGCCTTTTTTCTCCTTGACCAGCATACCTTCCGCGGCATACTGGTTGCATTTGCGGCGGACACTCTGGGGATCGAATATTTTACCGTAATCGGCGAGGAGACCGTCGGTGATCTCGTCGGCCGTGCGGTCGGGGAATTTTCGCAGATAGTCCAGGATATAGAAATGCAGCATGATATCGTTGTCCGTGAAACTTTTGGCTTTCCATACCCGATACAGCGGGTTTGTGTCGAGAAGGTTGCTGTCAATGGACAGATAGATATTCTTGCCCTTCGTCGTTCCGCTGCCGGCGTACTCCTGCCTGACATAGCCGGACAGCCAGCTTTCCAGCCGGCGGCGTTCGTTATCGTAGGTGCGGCCGCTCCAGCCGCCGAATTCGTCGCGGGTCTTAAAACCGTACACGAAGAAGTCGCGGACGTATTCTCTGCTTTTGGCAAAGGATTTGATGAGTTCATGGAATTCTGACATGGGATCACCGCCTGAGAGTGGAGTTATCAGTTTGCTTTATTGTACCACCTTCGCAACTTTTTTGAAATGATTCTTCTGCCGGAATGCTGTATTCTGGTTACAGACAGAGGAAAACGATCCGGAGGGGGACGCCGCAGTAGCTCAGTTGGTAGAGCGCGGAGAAATAAGTCTTGCAAAAGGCTTTCACAGCAATCCTGATCACCTTTTAAGTGCGTTGTCGCGGGTTCGAGTCCCGCCTGGGCGAACGCCTTCGGATCTTTCCCGCGTCTGCAAAAAAGCGCCTTACCGTGGAAAAATAAGTCTTGCAAAAGACTTTCACTGCAATGCAAACTGGTTTATGCAGGTTCGAATCCTGCCCCGGTAAGGCTGTCTTTGGTGGCTGGCAAAGCGTAAGAGAAGGCGCAGAAGTAACATAAAGGGTAAGGTAAGAAGTAACGTAGAAGGTGTCGTAAAAGGGAAAGCGAAAAGAACGGACAGCCAGATAGAGGGAACGGGTAAGAAAGACAGGAGGAAGCGGGCATGAACTTTATGAACAGATTACATAATGCGATAAATGACGAGAAAAAGTTGACGGAAAACGGCGCGCGCGGCTATGCTGCCACGGGCAGTGCACTGGTGGATCTGAATTTTGCGGCAGCGTCTTTAAGGAGCAGGACGGCAGCGGAGATTGTCAGAGGGTTTATTCCGGCCTTCTATGAGGACAGAGTACTGGCGATCAAGTGGCTGTTTTTCCTGCGGGATGTAAGGGGCGGTCTGGGGGAGCGGAGAAGTTTCCGTATTATCATCCGCTATCTGGCGGAAAGCGTGCCGGAACTGATAAGCGGCCTGATCGACCTGATGGCGGAGTACGGACGATACGACGATCTGTTGTGTCTGTTTGATACGCCGCTCGAGGAAGCGGCGCTGACGGCATTGATGCGGCAGCTGGAACGGGACGTCATAAACAGCGAGACGACAGGGAAGGTTTCCCTGTGTGCGAAGTGGATGCCGGGCAACAATACGTCTTCCCCGGAATCCCGCCGGGACGCGGCAAAGCTGCAGCATTTCATGGGAATGACCGCGAAAGAGTACAGGAAGATGCTGTCCTCTCTGCGGGCGCATCTGAATGTGACGGAAGTGTATATGAGTGACAACCGCTGGGGCGAGATTGCGTATGCGGGGGTGGCTTCCAGAGCCAATGTGATTTACCGGAAGGCCTTTATGTTTCATGATCAGGAGCGGCGCGAAGCCTATCTGGAGGCAGTGCAGAATAAGCGGGCGACGATCCATGCAGGTGTGCTGATGCCGCATGAGATTGTGGCGCAGTATACGGTGCGTTCCGGGTGGAGACTGCAGACAGGTGCGGAAGATGCGACGCTGGAAGCCCTGTGGAAGAACCTGCCGGCGATGGAGACAACGGCCGCAAATGTTCTCTGCGTGGTGGACGGCTCCGGCAGTATGCTGTGTCCGGTGGGCGACGGCAATCTCACGGCGCTGCATGTTTCCAATGCGCTTGGCATCTACTTTGCGGAGCAGCTGCGCGGTGCATACCACGACCGGTTTATTACCTTTTCAGCCAGCCCGAAGTATGTGGATCTGTCGGCCTGCAGGACACTTCGGGAAAAGCTGGAACTGGCGCTTGCACACAGTGACTGTACCAATACGAATATAGAGGCGACTTTTGAACTGATCCTGCAGACGGCAGTAAGAGGCCGCCTGAGCCAGCAGGAACTTCCGGGGACGGTGCTTGTCATCTCGGATATGGAGTTTGACATGGCGGTAAGCGGTAACGGCAAAAAAACGCTTTTTGATACAATCAGCAGACGTTTTGCGGCTCATGGCTACCGGATGCCGAAGCTGGTATTCTGGAATGTGAACAGCAGGACAAATGTGATCCCGGTGCGGGAAAACGAACTTGGCGTGGGGCTGGTCAGCGGCTTTTCCGTCAATGTCTGCAATATGGTCCTTTCCAATGAGCTGGATCCATATCAGTGCCTGAAAAAGGTGCTCGACGGGGAAAGATACAGAAGGGTGGAGGAAAGGCTGAATGCCTGAAGGCGTGGCGCTGTATTGTATTCTGTTTTTTCGCATGGTATAATCAAAATATTCAAATTCGGGAAGTCGTTTTTTTGATGAAAAAGTAACGGAAGGTATACGCTGAGAAGGAGGCATGGTAATAAAGATGGAAAGTCTTACGCTTGAAAAGCGCCAGCTTTGCGATATACAGGGACGATTGTTTGAACTTGCATTATACGAATGAGTGCAGTTGTGAAATCTATAAGACGGCGGATGCCAAAACAATGAATGAATGCTGGCTTGGTTTTCATACTTTTGATGTTGAGATGGCCATTGATGACCTGAAACAGATTTATGCGCTGAAAGGCGCTGAATAAAGAGTGGTGGAAGAAGTAAACATTTTACCGATTCAAAAACAGGATTGGAAGTTGCCGAAGGAGATATTATGGGAATAATTATGAAGAATGGGTAAAACAAAATAAAAATTCGTTTGCAAATCGGACAGCTCTTTTATTTTGACATGGTTCCGCCGTGCCTGATGAGGTGCATTTTCACAACAAATATAACGTTTCTTTGAAAGAAATCATCTGCCCGCCTCCTGAGTATATTCTACTCACATTCTACCCATTCTACTCATTCTTGTCAAACGTTTGGTTAGAATGAGTAGAATGTGGGTAGAAATACAATAAATCTTTTTCAGCTCATCTTCTGTCTGCTCTGCAGCATCTGTTTTTTCATCTTTTTCAGGAAATCCAACGAAAACGGCAGATACGTCTCCAGCGCCTTCAAATATTCTCTGGAAAAGAACTGCTGATTCGCGGCGGCGGTCAGGAGGGAGATTTCCACACAGTGTTTCAGGACAAAGCCTTTCAGTCCGGGATTGACCGGCTCGAAATCCCGGATCACATGCCAGGAGAACCAAAGCAGGCGGTTGGTGTACTGTTCTAACTGCTGCCGGCTTTCCGCTCCCGTCATCAGCGTTTGACTTCCTGCGTTCCTGTCTTCTTCGATATCCTGCAGATCGTCCACCAGCTGTAAGAGAAAACCGAATTTCAGATAGAAGTTCTCTTCATATTCCTGCCAGTCTGTGGTGGCAAAAAGGTAATCCGCCAATACGGAGGTACTCCCTTTGCGGATGGAGATTTCCAGGATCTGAGCTTCCGTCAGCGGGGTTTTCTGCTGCCGGATACTGTTATTCTGGGCTTCCAGAAGCGTCAGCAATGTTTCGGTGATCTTCTTTCTGGCAGAACCCTCATATGCCGTTAAGATCATATCCAAAAGCCGGCAGGTCTTTTCTTCCAGCGCATTGTGCGGCGTGACGGCTTCGTCTTTTAATTTGGAGGCGATCATCCGGTTGTACCGCTCTTTGTCCTGCCAGGTGATCCGGGCGTCGTCAATATAATTGTCGGTATAGGGATAGAGCAGGCTGTATGCCAGAATCGGATCTCCGGCATGTTGCTCCTTTCCTTGCATATCCAGAATCATGGCATAGATAAAATAGTTGCGCAGAGTCTGCCAGATCTGTGCCGGACGCAGGGATTCGTCGAAGGCTCTAACGCTATTAGTAAAGTGTTTTGCCTCACGCTTGAAGGCTTCCAGCTGTTGGCGATCCATCCAGTTATAGAGCGAGAGGATTTTTTCCTTTTCCAGAAGTTTCATGAGATCTGCTTCCAGTTCCTGTTCCAGTGCATCCTGCGCTGCTTTATCTTTCGGTTTCTGGCGCAGCTTCTTTTGCATTTTCTGGGAAAAGTCCTGTACGAGCGCTTCATTTTCTTTTTTCTGCGCCGGTGTTATGTGCGGAAAGAGGTCGGCGTTTTCTGTCAGAAAATCCGGGAAATAATCCGGCTGCGCTTCCCATACTGCTTTGATCTCCTGTGTCTGTAGTTGTCTCATTGTAGTCCCCGTTTCTTTTTCTTGTTGTTTATGATATCAGGAAAGAAATTTCTTATGTCGTTTAGTAAAAGTCTGCAGATTTGCAGGGTTATGGTGTAAATTTTTCGTAATTTCCCTGCACTATTATAGCATACCGGAAACATATGCGGAGAGAAAATGTGATTGTTTCTTTTCACTGGCCTCGAATTAAGCAACTGTAACGAAGAGCGCTCCCTTATCAGGGAAAACAGTTTTAAATGCAGTGACAATGTGGTATATTCAATATAATCAATGACACGATATTATGACTGTAGAGGTGCACCTGCGCGGCAGCACAGCAGAGTGAGGTTACGGTCTGTCACAGCGCAGCAGGAATGTGTAAGATATGGATGGACGCAGAGAGTAAGGCGGTGAAATATGGCGGAAAAAGCAAGTCTTCCCATTGGGATTGAGGATTACGGACGGATCCGTAGAGAAGGATTTTACTATGTTGACAAAACGAGACTGATTAAAGATCTTCTGGAGCATATTGCGTATGTAAATCTCTTTACGCGTCCGAGGCGGTTTGGTAAAACCCTGAATATGAGTATGCTGCAGTATTTCTTTGAGACGGGCAGCGACGGCACGCTTTTTGAGGGGCTGGAGATTGCCGGGGAGAAGGAACTTTGTGACAAATATATGGGAAAATTTCCGGTCATTTCAATCAGTTTAAAAGAGGTGGGAGGAGAGGATCTCGAAGCGGCAAAAAGGATTCTGCGTTCGGTTATTGGCGATGAGGCGATCAGATTCCCGTTTCTTTCGGAGAGCGAAAGATTGACGGAAATAGAGCGTCAGCAGTACCGGAAACTTGTGGAACTGGATCACAACGGTGAATATGCAATGTCGGATGAGCTTTTATCGAAAAGCCTTCTGACATTATCCCGTTTTCTGCAAAAGCATTATGAACAGAGTACGATCATATTGATCGATGAATATGATGTGCCGCTTGATAAGGCATACCAGGCTGGGTATTATAACGCCATGGTTGAGCTGATCAGGAATCTGTTTGGAAGAGCCCTTAAGACAAACAGCAGCCTGCATTTTGCGGTTTTGACCGGATGCCTGCGGATCTCTAAGGAAAGTATCTTTACCGGTTTCAATAACTTTAATGTATATACGGTAAAGGATGTACAGTATAATGAGTATTTTGGATTTTCAGATGCAGAAGTAAAAGAAATGCTTGCATACTACGGATTTTTGGAGAAATTTGATATCGTTAAGGAATGGTATGATGGTTACCGCTTTGGTGAATTGGAAGTATACTGCCCGTGGGATGTGGTGAGCTACTGCCATGCGCTCAGGATGCATTCGTCTGTGATGCCGCAGAACTATTGGGTAAATACAAGCAGCAACAGCATCATCAGGAAATTCATAGAGAAGGCGGACGCAACTGCCAGAGATGAAATCGAGCTGCTGATCGGAGGTGAACGTATTTATAAAAAAGTGCGGCAGGAATTGACATACAGAGATCTGGATTCCAGAGCCGATAACCTATGGAGCATTCTTTTTGCGGCGGGTTATCTGACACAGTGTGGGCAGGATGATGGAGGGAGGACCGCACTGGCCATTCCAAACAGGGAAATACAGTGGATTTTTAGAGAACAGATACAGGAATGGTTTGAAACGGAGTCGAAAAGAGATATACAGAAGCTGGAGAGTTTTTGCAGGGCATTTGAGGAACATGATGCAGCTGCTATAGAGAAAGGGTTTACGGCATACCTGCGAAAGACGATCAGTATCCGTGACGTCAGTGTCCGGAAGGAAATGAAAGAGAATTTTTATCACGGAATCCTGCTGGGGTTGTTTGCCGGCATGGAGGGATGGAAAGTCAAGTCCAATGCTGAGGCCGGTGAGGGCTACAGCGATATCATCGTAGAGGTTGAGGAGAAGGAGATCGGCATCATCATAGAATGTAAATATGCCGAACAGGCGGCATTTGATGATGCCTGCAGGGCGGCGCTTAAGCAGATCGAGGACAGGAATTATGCGGAACGTCTGGCTGACGACGGCATGACCAGGATACACAAATATGGGATTGCATGTTACAAAAAACGCTGCAAAGTAATGACAATGGTGTCAGATCGTATTTAACATCTGGGTCAAAATGCTGTTACCCATGCACACCGGCCGGTTAGAAATTGATTTAATCTGCGGATAATGGTACTATAGGATACTATAAGATACTATAAGGAAGGAACTTTGGAAGGGGGATTTCTATATGAAAAGATATGTTATGTCTGCATAGCACTGGCTATTGCAAAGAATTGTTATAGCCAATGCTATTCCCGGCAATAAATTTCAGGGAGGCAGACATGGGCTATAGGAGAGCAGAAGAAATTCTGCCAAATGAGATAATAGAGTTGATACAGCAGTATGTTGACGGAACCAGCATCTATATCCCGCGCAAGACATCAAACAGGCAGGGATGGGGAACCGGTACACAGATCAGGCAGGAGCTTTCGCGGCGTGACAGACAGATTTACGAGGAGTATCTTGCGGGAAGCAAGGTTGAGGAATTGGCCTGCAAATACTATTTGTCAGAAAAAAGCATACAGCGTATCCTGAGAATACAAAAGTATTCTTGAAAAATAAGGAAGCAACGGGCATATCCCTGGTCGGATAGCGTGTTGTTCGTACAGGATGAGCCGGCATATGGAAGCGGCTCATCTTTTTTTGTAAAAATGCGTGAGGTGGATGGCAGGATGAAAATATGTTACGCTATACCACAAAAGAAACAGCAGTCTGCGCACAACAAAGTTGTGGAAGGAGGAACTGTCATAGAATCCGGAGCAGGATTCTATGACAACATGCCATGATGGGATCATCGAAAGAATACATGCAGAATTTGAAACAATGGCTTCGGGATACGGCAGATACGCCGCTGGAAGAAATGTCAGATTTCTTTACGAAGCGGCTGGATGATTACGAAGAACATATGTCGAACTGGGAGGAATCTTACCAGATATTTGCCGAAAACCTGCCTTTAAGATGCGAAAACATTTTAGACCTGGGGTGCGGAACCGGCCTGGAACTGGATAAGATCTGGCAGATAAATCCGCAGATTGAAGTGACAGGGGTAGATCTGTGTGCTGATATGCTGGACAAACTGCTTGCAAAACATCATGACAAACCCCTCACCACAATATGTGAGGATTACTTTCAATATGAGTTTGGCTATGATAAATGGGACGCCGTCATATCCTTTGAGAGTCTGCATCATTTCCTGCCGGAACGCAAAAGGGAATTGTACCGGAAGATCTGCCGCAGCCTGAAAGAACAGGGCGTTTTTATCGTGGGAGATTACATTGCCTGCTGCGACGAAGAAGAGGAGCTTCTGCGCACTGTGTATTTGGACAAAAGAAAACGGTCGGCAATACCGGACGATTGTTATGTGCATTTTGATATTCCCCTGACGCTGGCGCATGAAAAAGAATTGTTGCAAAGCGCAGGATTTGTGATCGAAAAAGTACTGGATGGCAACGCAACGATACTGATAGCGGGCAAAGGGGAACTGTGACCGTTCTGACGGAGCGATTTTGATATTATAACGAAAGGAGAGACAGGCTTTATGACTACACCCGATTATTTTGCATAGCATGGCTATTGCAAAAAACAGGATGAAATAATGTGATAGCCCATGCATCGTGATATGGAATGAACGGGAGATGCAAATGAGCTATTTAAGGAAAATTGAATATGAAATTGTCCTGAAAGATTCCTTTTGGGTGATCAGGAGCTGTCCGAAATGTGGCAGAAAGACGCATTATAGAAACACAAATAAATTCCGCATCAATGCCAATGGCAATAAACTGGATGTCTGGCTGATCTATCATTGTACGGAATGTAAACACACGCTCAATATAGCCATTTATGAACGGAAGAAGGTTTCTTCGATACCAAAAGAAGAATATCAATGTTTTCTGGAAAATGATGAAACGCTGGCGGAAATGTATGGCAAAAGGATGCAGCTGTTTCGGACAAATAAAGTGGACATTGATCCTGACAAACTGCATTATGAATTTGTAAAGCAGCATGAGACTATGGAAAACTGTGAATTTGGAGAGCAGGTTGTGATCACGATAAACAATCCCTGTCAATTAAAGATTCATCCGGAAAAGCAAATTGCCATGGTTTTGGGATTGTCTCGAAGTCAGGTTAAAAGTCTGCTCGAGAAGGGGGATATAGGCCTGAAGGCAGAAATGCCTCAGACTATTACTTTCAGTGTTAACGCCTGCCGGATTTAAATGCTGTAAACGGCGGCAATATTATAAACGGCGGTTTTGATACGGATTTCAAAACCGCCGTTAACCATTAATATCCTGGTTCTAATCCCTGCAAAGAATATTGTGCTCCGCCCAAAAATCCTGCAGCACTTCATTGAATTTCTGCGGTACATCCATATTCACGCAGTGCCCGGCATCATCAAAGATGACCATCCTGCTTTGCGGCTCTGCTTTCTTCCACATCTCTACGGCGCTCAGTTCCATTGGCAGATCGTATTTCCCACACCCGATCAGCAGTGGATATGTTCTGGGTGCCGTCTCTTGTCTGTTTACCATACTGCCCAGAGAGGACAGATATTGAAAGGATCTCTTTGGAAACCGGATATTCATAGCGTAGAATTGATCCTGCGCCTGCTGCGTATAGGCGGATATTTTCCTGTTTGCCCGGGCAAACCATTTGATAGAGACCAGGGCTTTCAGCATCATAAGCATCTGGGATGCGAAATTCTCTTTCTGCATTCCGGGGTCAAAATGATTGATATCGTAGCCGCCGAAGCAGGCAAGGGAACTTACCGCGGCAGGATACCGGTTTGCAAAATCCTGTGCCAGAACAGCTCCCAGAGAAACGCCGACAATGTGTACTTTCTCTATCTTTTCCTTTTTCAGGATATCGTATATCCAGAGGGACATTTTATTGATGCTGTCGCCCCTTCTGGTGTCTGTTGACTGTCCGTGTCCGATGAGATCGACTGCCAGCACGTTATAACTGTCTTTGAAATACGCCGTTTGTGCGTCAAACATTCTGTGATCCACAAATGCGGCATGGAGAAAGAGAACCCATTCCCTGTGGTCGCGTCCGCTGATATAATAAGTAATTGGCGAGTTGTCTGCTCTGAATGACTGCATTTTTTCGTCCCCGTTTCCTTGATAAATGTGTGACAAAAAAATTATACCGTATGAAGACGGGGAAATAAAGAAGCAAATAATTATTACAAATAGTTTGTGACAAAAAGAGGGGCTGGCGCGTCTTATCTATGAGATCTCAAGATTGCAACATCACACGGAAGCTATAGCAAACTTACATAACAACGCAGAAAGGAGATACATTCATGTATGATGTGATGGAATTGTTCCAGCTCTATAAGGATGATGTCTACAGGCTGGCGGTCAGTTACACCCATTCCATCCAGGATGCGGAAGATGTCTGTCAGACGGTCTTTCTGAAACTGATGGAGCAGAGCAGCCTGATGCCCGGCAGGGAGAAGGCATGGCTGATGCAGGTGACGGCCAACCAGTGCCGGAGTCTCCTGCGCTCTGTCTGGAGGAAAAGGACGGGGCCGTTTGAAGAAGCACACAGGGAAGAGATAGTGTTTGAGCAGCCCGCACAGAGTGATGTCTGGGAATGTATCGGCAGGCTGAAACCCAAATATCGTATCGTCGTCTATCTTTTCTATTATGAAGGATATACGGTCCGGGAAATCGGAGAGATACTACATATTTCTGACAGTGCTGTCACAACACGAATGTCGCGGGCAAGGAGGATATTGGAGGAAGCGTTAAAGGAGGAGGTCTGATTGATGGAAAACAGAGTAAAAGAAGTATACGGACAGATCAGAATGCCGGAGCAGTGCAGCCAGCGTATTGAAGAGGCAATGCGAAATAAACAGCGAAATAAGCAGGCGGACACATCAAAAGATCCGGCGGGATACAGACGGCTTCCGGGGCCGGCAGTCGCGTTGGCAACGGCTCTGCTGCTGGTGCTGGCCAACGGAACCGCATATGCATATACCGGAGAGGGGATCATCAGCCGGATTTTATCTTTTGCCAACAATGCCATATTTACGGAATCGGTGGATGAAGAGGGGAATATGGTTTCCAGTGCCACGCTTGACACGGCAAATGCGACGGCACCGGCAGTCTATCAGGATGGCCGCCTCTGGTTTACGGCGAACGGAGAAAATATCGACATTACGGAGCAGATTTCCGACAGTCAGGCGTATATTTATGATTACAGGGACAGCCAGGGGATTAAGCATTATCTGATCCTGGGCGGCGATCCGGAAACGTTCAGCTATGCGGAATTTCTGTATGATGAGAATAAAAATCCGGCATGGATCGGGGGATATTTCACGTCAGGAAAAGTGGGAGAAACGATCAATCCCGTCTGGCTGGAGAATGCCAAGGCGAAACTTGGGATTCCGTGGCCGTAGGTACAGTAAATGACATAACAAATTGTTGCTTCCGGTTCCTGCCAAAGTCATATATTGAAACTTTTGCAGGACCGAAAGCACAATTTCTAATGTCGTTAATTATAAAATCAAAAAATTGATAAAAAGGAGACTGTTATGAAGAACAAATGGATAAAAACACTGGCGGTGACACTGGTCGTGGTCTGCATGGCCGGATGCGGGGTGAAGGATGCGGCAGGACCGCTTTCGGAAGGTGTGATGGCGAAGGAAGCAGAGTCCGGTCAAAATCTGGCAGAAAAGGGAGCTACAGAAACAAAGACTGCTCCGAAGGGCAGCCAGGATAAGCGTGCGGCGGCCCTCAACGGGGAATTGTTCGACGGCCGGAGCATACAGATCTGGAAGGGGAAGGAAAATACGCTTCTGACTTTAAAGGAAGATATGCTGTATCTTTATGACGCGGTGACGACACAGATCGTGGCGCAGACGAAGACAGAGGAATGGGATATGCTTGACTTTTATTCGTATAAGGATGGATATTGTGCGATCGGTGTACCCAAAAACGGATTACCCTATGCGGATGCGGAGAAAGAGGGGGAACAGATGGTGGGATTCAGCTTTGAAGGGGAGATGGGATGTCTGTGCATTTTTTACGATAATGTCCTGAAAGAGACGCGGAGAATGGTTTTGAATGATATTGTACCGACCGCAGCGCTGGCTGAATGGACTGTTTCACATGACGGAACAATGCTTGCCTACTGCGATAATTGGGAGGGGATGAATCTTTACGATCTCAACAGCCGGAAGAAACAGAAAGTGACGGATTTGTGGACGAGTGAAAACAACATTGATCTTTTGGGGGCTTCTGCGCTTTTCTTTGATGAAGACGACAGTCATATTGTGTTTAGCGGTCAGACGGATCAGAATGGCACAACGGTTCCGTCGTGGGGGCTGGTTGGCATAGACGGCAAAGGCTATGAAAATCATATCCTGCAGTATGATCTTGGCACGGCGACAGGGTACAGCGGTGGAAAGCTGCTGTTTGGAGAGGACAGCCTGTTTTTTGAAAGTGGAATGGGTGTGATCGATACGAAAACGGGAAAGGCGGCGTACAATACGGAGAAGGTAAGTTCACTGCCGGTAAGCGGACCTTTCTTTTCCGATGACGGATCGGTCTATGTCACGGCGGCTCTGGATACGACCCGGATGGAGATTGCGGTCTGGCGGACGTCGGATTTCTCCTTACTGCATAAAGAAGTGATTGAGGATGACAGAGAAGAGATGTTCTATCGTTCTCCCAAAGTCTGCCTGTTCCCGGAGCTTCGGGCGTGCATTGTCTGTATGGGAGGACACAACGATATCCCCCAGAAGACAGTGCTTGTGCAGTACTGAATTGCATAGAAGATTTTGAGAGTGGAAGAGACCGGTCCGTTTGTGAGAGGACCGGTCTCTTTCTGATCATTGTGGTATACTGTTCCGGCATACTTATGGAAGCAGGATCTCATCCATGGCATCGCCGACTAAGAGTGCGCTGGCCTTGTCCACGTCAATTACGTTGGAGAATCGCGCTGTCTTCGTATAATCGCCATCACTGTATCCGGCTGTGAGTTCCTGGTATCCCATTTCCTCTATAACTGTGCCGTCCTCATACCGGATGCCGTTGACGAATAAAGAACGCAGGGTGTCCGCCTGATCCAGATTGATTCCTTCCAGTGTTTCCAGCTGTCTGATATCTTCTTCCTCGCAGGTTACTTTCACGCTGATCGGGGTAAGTTCTACTGTTTTAACCGTGACTGCGCAGCCTGCAATCTGGTAATCTTTGTTGATTTCATAACGGACAGGTTTTGTAGTGTGAAGATTGAGTGCGAATTCCCAGTTTCCTTCTAAGACCGGACTACCGGCGACTGCCTTTTCTCCCGGCGCATTCAGCGAGGTAAACTGAATCTTCATAGTCAGGTCTTCCTCACCGGGATTCTGTTTCGTCCCTGTGATCTCAAAGTATCTGCTGTTGGAGACGGCCTGTCTGTGTTCGTCTACAAAATTCCAGTTTAACATACTGAAGGGATCGGAGCCGTCCGGGTAATCAATAGTAAATTCCATATTATGGCCGGGTGTGATCTGGATCGCTTCATCCGCCGCCGTTATTTCAAACAGCGCGTAGAAGCAGTTATTATCCTGAATGGTCTGTATTGCCTGCAGGGTAAGCCCGCCATCCGATATCGTCTGATACGCTTCCTGTGCGATCTGATCCATCACCAGCTCTTTTTGCTGTTCCTCGTCTGCCTCAAAGACCTCCTGCGCCTGTTTGTTCCACTTAAAGATCTCTGACGCGCTCACAGTCATTCCAAGCACAGCTGTCATGGCAGCCGCTAAAATAATGATCTTATTCTTTTTCATCCGTTTCACCTTTTTGACCTTTCTGTCATCCAGCCCGGCAAGGGTACTTAATACAGTCTGATGCACATGCTCCGGCACCTCGGGAAATTCATCGTACCAGTTCTTTTTTTTCATATCCATATACTCCCTCTAATTTTTCTTTTAAAAGTCTTCTGCCCCGATACAGCCTTGTTTTTACCGTACCCTGTGACAGCTTCAATATCCGGCAGATTTCTTTGATGGAAAATTCCTCCACATAAAACAGTACCAGGGGAATTCTGTAATGCTCATCCAATTCCATGACCGCCTCGAACACATCCGGGTAATCCTCCTGCCCTGCAGCAGCCTTCACATCTTCATAGTAAATGCCCGTATTGTCCGGCCTGTTTTCATAGTAAGGTTCTGTTTCATAGTAATCTTCGTAAGGAACCTGCGCCTTTCTGGAACGGATAATATAGTTGCATTCATTGATCAGTATTCTGGTAAGCCATGTCTTGAAATACATCTCATTCCGTAAGGTTTGTAATTTTTCGAAAGCATGTAAGATTGCGTTTTGCATCGCATCGGCGCAGTCGTCATCATTTTTTAGAATAGACTTTGCGATGTGATACAGGCTCTTTTCAGCCTCAAGTACCTGTGCCGTAAACTGTTTCTTGTTCATTCTTTTTTAGTCCTTATCGTTAAATTGCAGGCGGTTTGCCTGTTTTTATGAAACGGCCGTTTCATTTTACAATAATTAGATGATAGAGACGATGCAAAGGTCACAGATTTTTTCGGTTTTTTTAAAATGTCGTGCACGGGATTGAATTTTCCCGTCACGGAACATGATTCGGAAAGCAGTAAAAGGGGAAAATATATGTCTGGAAAAGATGTGGGAACTGAACGGGGCAAGAGTATTTTATCCTGCTCCCGGCGCAGGGCCGGATGGATGCGCACAGCCGGGAGTCAGGATAATATCAGAGATCCGTTACCGGCAGCGTCAGGTAATTGAGCGCTCCTTCCGGCACGCCCGTACCCCGTTCCAGCAGGGCTACCAGCCCGCGGATCGTACCTTCCGAGTCTTCGGCTGTGGCGGAGAGGAAGGTGTTGTCCAGCTTGACGGCGAGCACGATCAGGACGATCTCGGCAAGGGCAGCCGGGTATTCGAACTGAATATCGCCGATGGCGATGCCCTGCTTGATGATCTCGGTCAGGCTGGGTTTCAACTCGGAAATCAGATGATTCATGTATTTCTGGTGCAGAAAAGCGCTTTCCTGGGCGTTTGCCATGACGGCTGCGCTGTTGTCCTGGCTTAAGAAGGCGTCCGAAGAGTTGCGGCACGCCTGCAGGATCATGGCCATGCGGGTAAAGGGAGAGATCTCTGTCTGTCCGGCCAGGGTTTTGGCCGTTTTCAACGGCTTCTCATAGTTCCTTTTAATCAGTGCGTCGAGGATCGCTTCCTTGGAAGGGAAATAGTAGTAGATGCTTCCCTTGCCGATTCCGGCTTTTTTCGCAATATCGCTGACGGAGATATTCTGTATTGTCTCGTCCTCCAGAAGCTGGTGGAGTGCGTCTAAGATTCTGTCATATTTCTTTGTGTCCGGCATAGTTTCCTCCATTCCGAAGCGTTTTTTGCTGAGGAACGCGTGCATGGCGTACCTGCGTCCTTTGCTGTCGCTGTCTCTGACACGTTCTCTGGAAAACACAGCGCTTTTCATGAATATTTCGCAAATAATATAAGCAATCATATCATAAACGGGATTTCCATACAATTATAAATAGTGCCATAAAAACCGGAAAAACTGATGTGTAAATTAGATAAAAATGTAGTTGACCGATGGTCGAAAAGTGTGGTACTGTTTGTTTAGAGGCGTTCGACCATCGGTCGAAATGCCGCGAATTATGGAGCGTATACATCATGTCAGTCACAACGGCGCATCCTATAAGACAGGAAACGGTGCGGCAGGAGAGATATCTGCACTGCCGCAAAGCGATGTTACACTATGAGGGGAGAAAAAGGAGGATAAGGAAAAATGACTTACGCAGATTTATTTTATGAGATCAAGGGAAAATTTATGGGAGCCGATGTGAGTGATATTCATGAGCATCTTGCGTTCCAGTTCAACATCGAAGACGAGGAAGCGGGCGGCGCGTTCTATGTGGAAGTGAAGGACGGCGTGCTTTATGTGGAACCTTACGAGTACTATGACAGGGATGCGATGTTCATCTGTGCGCCCGAGGTATTGTTTGCCATCGCGGACGGAACGATGGATCCGGTGGCTGCCTTTACAGAGCAGAAGCTGCGGGTGGAAGGCAATATCGAGAAGGCGCTGCGGCTCAAAGAGATCATCGAGATGAAGAAGGCCGCGCAGGAGAAGAGTCTGGCGAAGAAGGCGGCAGATAAGGTAGTAGACACAGTTGTGAAGACCGTAGCCAAGAAAGTAGTGGAGAAAGAGAACAAGAAGAGTAAGAAATAAGGTAAGAAGTAAGAGTAAAAGCATTTAAGAGCATAAAGCGAGAAGAGCATAAAACCATAAAGAAAGAAGATGATATAACGATGGGAGCATTGAAAAACATCGTTGCGGCAGCAGGGATTCTGACCGCGGCAGGGATAGGAGAGACGGTATACTTTTACAACAGGACTATGAAGCGGGGGAATGCGAAGACGGAGCGGACGACGAAGATGTCCGGTACGGACTGGGAGAAGTATTTTCCGCTGATGGAGGAGAGAAAAGGGTTTGTGATGGAGCAGCCGCACAGCGACGTGTATATGACCGCTTTTGACGGGCTGCGTCTGCATGCCACTTATTTTCCGGCACTGGAAGAGTACCGGAAGGAGTCGGGGATCAACAAGGCCGTGATCTGTTTTCACGGTTATACGGGCGAAGGGTTAAGCAACCACATGGCGATCGCCGATTATTTCCTCAAACACGGATATGCCATATTGATGCCGGATGCGCGGGCGCACGGCGAGAGCGAGGGAGAGTATATCGGGTTCGGCTGTCTGGACAGGAAAGATGCGAAGGGCTGGATCGACTGGATGATCCGGGAGTGCGGTGAGGATGTGGAGATCATGCTTTTCGGTACTTCCATGGGCGGCGCTACGGTGCTGATGACAAGCGGCCTGGAGCTGCCGGACAACGTGAAGGGGATCGTGTCCGACTGTGGTTTTACCTCTCCCAAAGAAGTATTTACCCATGTGCTGAACAATATGTATCATCTGCCGGCCTTTCCGGCCATTCAGGGGGCGGATCTGATCAACAGAAAACTTGCGGGTTACGGCATGGACGAGTGCAATGCCAAGTATGAGGTGCAGAAGGCGAAGGTGCCGATCCTTTTCATACACGGCTCAGCGGACACTTTCGTGCCCTGCAGCATGTGTCATGAGATCTATGAAAACTGCCGTTCGCCGAAGCGGAAGCTGATCGTCGAGGGGGCAGCCCATGCGGAGAGTTACTACAAGGAAATGGCGCTTTATGAGAAGACGCTGGATGAGTTTGCCGAGGAGATTTTTTAGAAGGCCTGGCAGGATCTGTGCCGTTTCGGCGGCATAAGAGAAAGTATGGAAGGAATTACGATATGAAGACTAGAAAAGGGTATAAAACATATCCGCTGACGGTGGCGCAGAAGTTTCACTTTTACTATGCGGATTACTGTCCGGGCAAAGAGATTCTGAATGTGGGCACGAGCCTGACGATAGAGTTTGAACTGAATATTGACGAGCTTCGCAAGGCAATCTACAAGGCGTATGAACGCAGTGAGTCCATGCGTGCACGGCTTGTGTATGACAAGAAAGAGGAAGAATGGTATCAGTATATTGTGGAAAAAGAAGACCGCGAGATAGAGTATGTGGATTTCACGGGTAAGACCATGGAGGAAGCGGAGGCGGAGATGACGGCGTGGACGCGGGTGCCTTTTGACAAGGAAGATGCGCCGATGAACAAGGTCGTTATCATCAAGACGCCGGACGGTTTTGAGGGTATGTTTCTTGTGGGTGATCACAGATTTCTCGATGCACAGTCGCTGATCGGTTTTATGAAGGATGTGATCGAGTTATACTGTAGCGCGAATTTTGAGGGGATTCCTTATCCGGCGGATATGCGTTCCTATATCGAACAGGTGGAGAAGGATCTGGCCTATGAGGCAGGCAGCAGGGCGCAGGCGAGAGACCGGGCTTATTTCCACAAACTGATCGAGGAGTCGGAGCCGATCTACAACGGGATCGAAGGACCGAAGAAGCTGGAGGAAGCCAGGGCGGCGACAGGAAATCCGAATCTGCGGGCAGCGCCCACCGGATCGGACAGCTTCTCGGCGGCTATCGACGTTTTCCATCTGGAAGAAGAGCCTACCAGAAGACTGATGACTTTCTGTGAACAGCAGCATATTTCCCTGCAGTGTCTGCTGGTGATGGGCATCCGTACCTATTTACAGAAGATCAACACGTGCGACGATGTGTCCATGCAGATCGCTTATGCGCGCCGGGCTACCTTACAGGAGAAAAAGTCGGGCGGTACGAGGATTCACTGTTTCCCGTTCAGAACGGTCATTCCCGAGGATAAGACCTTCCTGGAAGGGATCTTCGAGATCAGGGATAAGCAGAATGAGGTGTTCCGGTATGTGAATTTCAACCCCGGAGAGTATCTTGGTTACAGGAGACAGTTGTATAAGCTGCCGCGCGGGATGGGGTATGAGCCGGTGTCCCTCACCTATCAGCCGGCTACCCTGCGGGAAAAAGGACTGACGGATTTAGGCGGCATCCGCTACAAGACAAAGCGGTACTGCAACGGATATTATTCGGACGGGCTGTATCTGACGGTGATGCACAGAGCGGAAGATAACGGGCTGGATTTCAGCTTCGAGCACCAGACGAAGGCGTATACGAAGGAGCAGCTGGAGTATTTCTATTATTATATCTGTAAGATCATGTTTAAGGGCATTGAGAATCCGGATCTGAAGATTGGAGAGATTATCAGACTTGTGTAATCGGGGTTAAGGGATAAAGGAGGATGAGAGATTATGTTAGAACAGTTGAAGGATATCATTGTAAATTATGTGGAAGTGAAGAAGGAAGATATCAAGCCGGAGTCACGTTTTATCGAAGACCTGGGATTTACTTCTTTTGACTTTATGAGTATGCTTGGTGAGATCGAGGATGTGATGGATGTCGAGATCGATCAGGAGCAGGTGGTGGATATCCGCACCGTACAGGAAGCGGTGGATTATCTGGAGAAGCTGGCGTAAGGAACCGTCATCGAGACAGGCGTGCAGGGCACGCAGAGGGAAGAAAGGTAACAGTTCAATCCAGGCTTTTGCATTTACTGCAAAGGCCGTGAGAATATGTAAATTGGGCCAAAAGAATCTGCCCCTCGCCGAAGGCGACTTGGAATGGGCAGATTCTGTAACAGGGAAGCCGAAGGCCGAACTGTTACGAAGAAAGAGGGAAAAGCTATGAACGAATTGCGCAGTACGATCTATGAGCTGCTTGTGAAAGCACAGGAAGCATATGGCACGCTGGATGCCATCCGGTATAAGGTAAAAGAAGCCGGAGACGGCGGCAAAAAGGAAACGAAGGTAGCTGCAAAGACGTACACGCAGCTGCGGCAGGACAGCGAGCATTTCTCGGCCGCGCTGAATAAGCTGGGAGAGCAGGGGAAGCATATCGCTCTTGTGGGAGCTACTTCTTACTCCTGGATCGCGGGGTATTATGGGATCGTGAACGGCGGCAGCGTGGCGGTGCCCCTGGATGCCAATCTGCCGGCAGAAGATTTGTGTGAGCTGATTAACAGGGCGGATGCGACCACTTTTCTCTATGATGCGTCGAAAGAAAATGTGGCGCTTATGGCGGCGGAGAAATGTCCCAGGCTGCAGCACCTGATTGCGATGGAAGAGGAAACGGATGTGCCAAATGCCCTTTCCATGTGGAACCTGATCGCAGAGGCGCCGCAGCGGCCGGCCTTCGAGCCGCAGCCGGAAGACCTGGCGATGATCATGTTTACTTCGGGAACTACGGGAAAAAGCAAGGGCGTCATGCTTACGCACAGGAATCTGGCGGAGAATGCGACAGCGCTGGATATGGGCTATGAGCCGGGAACGGTGCTGATGAGCGTACTGCCCATCCATCACGCCTACTGTCTGAGCATGGATATCCTGAAAGGGACTTCCGTGGGAGCGGTCATCTGCATCAACGATTCGCTGCTGCGGGTGGCTAAGAATATCAAACTTTTTGAGCCGAATATGATCCTGATGGTGCCGTTGATGGTGGAGACGTTAGCAAAGAAGCTGGAGGAAGCGTCTTTGATCCCCGCCCCGCTGGTGAAGATCAAGGTGTTTGGTAAGCAGTTCCATACCATCTGCAGCGGCGGCGCCTACCTGAATCCGGCTTATATCGATCTTTTTAAAAAGTATGGAATCAAGATTCTGCAGGGGTACGGCATGACGGAGTGCGCGCCGGTCATCAGCGCCAACTCCAACAGCGCGTTCAAGGCCGGTTCTGTCGGCAGATGTCTGCCCAACTGTGAAGTGAAGATCGTGGACGAGGAGATCTGGGTCAAGGGCACCAGCGTGATGCAGGGCTATTACCAGATGCCGGAGGAGACGGCGCAGACGTTAGAGGACGGCTGGCTGAAGACGGGAGACCTGGGTTACATAGACGAGGACGGTTTCCTGTTCCTGACCGGACGCAAGAAGAATCTGATCATTACGCCGAACGGCGAGAATGTGTCGCCGGAAGAGATTGAGAACAAGATCGGCGCCCACCGGCTGGTACAGGAAGTGCTGGTGCGTGACAGCGAAGGCGTGATCGAGGCGGAAATCTTCCCGGATTACGAGTATGCGTCCAAGAAGAAGATCAAGGATCTGCAGGCACAGCTGCAGTCTGTTATCGACGATTATAATAAGACCGCACCGCTCTACAAGCGAGTCTTCAAATTGAAGGTGCGTGACGTCGAGTTTGAGAAGAATACGACGAAGAAGATCAAGAGATTCTGATATTCTGATCTGATATAGAAAGTAAAAAGTAACAGGCAAAAGAAAAGGCCGGGACAGCGTGATGGGAGACATGCGCTGTTCTGGCTTTTTTCCATTATTATAATACCACAAAAGTGGTAAAAATTCAAGACTGGCACTGCCGGCAGGGTGATGCTATATTAGTGATTGTCACTGTTGACGGAGCCCTGCACCCGGCTGCAGGGTATTCTGAAAGGAGGGATGCTCTTGAATCAGGATTGGATGGTTTTACTGCAGGAGAATCAGGTGGGGAAGGTGGTAGAGACAAACCGTGCCACGGCACAGTACGGGCTTGCGCTGACCGAAGAGGAGGCGAAGCTGATCGTGCGGGAGCGGACGGATACACTGCGGGAACAGAAACGGGTCGAGTTCGGGGACTCTGTTACGCCAAAGATCATCTATGAATTCTGTGACTCGGACTTTATCGACCAGAATAATTATGTGGAGACGATCGTCCGGCTGCAGGAGATTTTTTATCTGTATAAGAATGAGATGCGGGATGAGATATCCGATGAGGAGCTTCTGCATCTGATGAAGGAGCAGTTCGAGGAGCTGTGCTTCGGCGATCTGGATTATCTGGAAGGTACGTGCCTGAATAACTTTGCGCAGGCGGTCCGGGCAGGGTACAGCGGATATAAGGCAACGGCCGGACACGGAGAGGCGTCTGCCTTCGATGAAGTAAAGCGGTGGGACTATGACCTGTATCTGGAGACGCTGCGGGATCTGAGCTGAAAGCAGGGGCAGGCTTTCAGTACGGTGAAGGGTCTGTGACAGCAGTAAATTTGCGGCAGAGGGTTAGGGCAGTGTCGGGTTTGATGCTGGACCATGACAGGGAAAACTGTGTCGGATGGAAGTATCCGGGGAGGAGGCGTGCCATGTATACAATGGAAGAACTGGTGCCGGTCGTGGGCAGGCTGGCGGAAAAGTATTGTGCCGGAGAGAGTTCGTCGGTGACGTATGAAAAGGCGGAGCAGTTGATGGGAGCCGTCCTGTACTGTATCCATGAGGTGACGAAAGAAAAGGAAACACAGAAGGAGCAGAAACAGAAAAGTGAGAAAGGACAAAAGCAGGATGAGGTAGTCATGGCAGGCAGGGCAGAGCGCATGTCGGCACAGCAGGCGTATGAGACGGGAGCGAAGCTGGTCAAAGAGAAGACGAAACGGACGCTGGAGATGTACAATCAGATGCTGCCGGAATTCAACTGGTACGGCAATCAGTGTCTGCATGATACCGTGGTAAAAGGACTGCCGGAATTTTTCAAATGGTATGACTGTCTGCTGGAGCCGCAGAATACGATCCTGACGCTGGACTATCCGGTGATAACGGATCTGTCTGCCTGTACGGGCATTGACAGGATCAGTGCATTTCTGGAATGTGTCCGGTTGGAGCAGCGGTTTCTCGGCCGGTTTCCGCAGGGATATGTGCGCACGGTGTTAAAGGAACATACCAGCATGTATATGGAGATGATAGAGAATCTCTGTGAAGTGGTGCTGCTGTCGGTGCTTAAGCATATGCTGGCGAAGAAGCCGCTGACAGAACCCGGGCTTGAAAAGGATGATTACCTGCGGATCCAGTCTATATGCGGTCAGACGGATACGGCAGGTTTAAGACAGCTGCTGGAAGAGGCGGTGGAGGCATTATGCGTCGAATATTTTGAAGGAGATGCGGGCCTGTGTGCGTATCTGCAGTGTGCGGTGGCAGATATGGCGGTGCGGCTGAAAGCTGACAGTTTATACTAAAGCATTACTTTTTCACTACGGATTGGTGTCCGGACCGTAGATTCGGAATCGCAGTGACGAAGTTGAGATCCGGTGCATGGATTCGGCAATCTTTCTTTGGAGAATGCCGCGAAAATGCTCCCGCAGGGAGGTAAGAATGCAATATTATACGGGGAGACGTGACGGCCTCCCCGTATTGGACAAAAACGAATGACAGATGAGATTATACTGTGCAGTCCCTTTTACATCGGTCTGATCGTTATTTTATGGCTTCTGCCAGAATTCTGACACATCTGTCAATTCCGAGTTCTCCGGCGTTCAAGAACAGGTCGTAGTATTCCGGTGCACCCCACTCCCAGTTGGTGACGGAACTGTAGAAACCGCCTCTTCGTTTGTCATTTCGTTTCAGGGCATTTTCGGCTTCGGACTGCTGGATTCCTTCCCGCTCGATAGCTCTCTGGATCCGTTTCTGTTTGTCTGCGTAGACGAATACTCTTAAAGCGTTCACGTGTTCCCGCAGGATATAGCCGGAAGCCCTGCCGACGATCACGCAGTTTCCTTTCGCTGCGGCTTCTTCTATGATGCGTTCCTCCTCGAGAAACAGCTTGTCGGCCAAGGGCAGCTCCCGGTTGCCGGAGAGACCGCCGAGACCTGTCTTTGCAAGGTTCATCAGGATACCGCCGGCAGTGCTCTCGTCGAGATCTTCAATCTGGAAGTAAGGGATTTCCAGATTTTTGGCGGCTTTGATCAGGATGTTTCTGTCATAGAGTTTATAACCCAGAGCTTCCGCCAGTTTCTGACCGATCTCATTTCCGCCGCTGGCATACCGTCGTTCGATCGTTACGATATTATACATAAATAATTCCCCCTTTTTCTGTTAGTTTTCTCTTAATTCTATTATAAACACTCTTTTTGGATATCTCAATTTATTTTTTCAGAAAATTTCAATTACTTGTTACGATGCTGTACTTATGGTATGCTTTTGTCAAATACAGATGAAATGGGAGAAGGGGCGATGACATATTATAGCAATGAGGGTATTTTGATCCGGAATCTGGAGCCGGGGGACGTGGAAGTGATCGTGCGGGAGGAGCTGGCGCAGGGCTGGCAGGCGTCCGCGGACAAATATGAGACCAGACTGCAGGATCAGGACGCGGGAAGGGCCATTGCACTGGCGGCGGAATATGAAGGGAACGTGGCCGGATATGTCAATGTCTATCCGGATTCTAAATGGGGCGCTTTCGGCGGCAGAGGATATGCGGAGATCGTGGATTTCGGTGTGTTGGAGAAGTACCGCAGGCGGGGGATCGGCAGCAGGTTGATGGACGTGGCGGAAGAGATCGCGGCCGGGTATGCGGATGTGGTCTATCTTGGTGTCGGGCTGCACAGCGGTTACGGCAGCGCCCAGAGAATGTACGTAAAGCGGGGATATGTCCCGGACGGTTCCGGCGTCTGGTACAGGGATGCGGTGTGTGAACCGTATGCGGCGTGTGAAAATGACGACGATCTGGTGCTGTACCTGTCAAAGGGTTTTTGACACGAAGAGCATATCCTTTCAGCGAATGAAATGTATAACAGCTGCCGGAAAAGCAGGTCAGAGGGCTGCGCCTGTTATATGGATAGGGTCGTTTCTGTTACACTTCCCATGGCAGGGAAGCGTAACGAAAACGGCCCTATTGTGTTATTCGATCATGGCGGAGTGTATGAGGTTACTGCAACCGGAGATAGCCGTCCAGGGAATCCTGGATCTCCTGTACCGTCATGGACTCGCTCTGCCACAGGCTGCTGTTGTATCCTATGGGGCTTAACAGGAAGTCGTCTTTTCTGTCCTGATCGACGACGAAGAGCAGGGTGTAGCGCAGCGTCTCGCCTTTGTTCACCTGCTGATAGAAGAAGGACCTGCGGTCTTCGCCCTCGGTGTGGACTGCACTGTCGATATAGACGGCGCTGTGATCCATCTGCAGATAATACTCTTCGGCGGGAACGGCTTCATAGGAATCCTCGGCCCAGGTGAAGGAGCCGTCCGGGTTTTGCTCTACATAAGTCAGGTCAAGGTTCAGGGGAGCCTCCAAGGCGGCCGCCTCGTCATCGTAGCAGGTCACTTCCACATCGACGCGCAGGATCTCCTGATTCGTGCGCTCTTCGGAAAGCAGCTGCAGGTTCTTGTCGTAGTGCTGCCTTGTGTAAGGGCGCAGGGTCAGGTCGGGATTCAGCCAGCCGTCAAATCTGGTGTAGTCGAAGAAGCCCTCCTTGTCAAAGCCCGCAATGCTGTCCAGAAATGCATAGTCTGTGATCCTGTAACCGAAAGAACCGTCATACAGACGCAGCTCTTCGCCCAGCGGGTGAATCTTTTCCGCAGGGATACCCTGCCGCATCAGGTCGTCCCATCTGCCGGCGGCATCCGTCTGTGCCGCGGCCGCAGCAGCCTCCTCCTTTTCTCTGAGTTCTTTATCCTCCACCGTCTCATAGCTGCCGTCTCCGGTCCGGTCGATCTGCAGGGCTTCGGCGAATTTCAGCAGTTCTTCCCGGGGAACGGAATAGTCGGCCCGGATGTCGAGGACGTAGCCGGCATGTTCGTTGAACAGGAAAAGCCAGGTGGCGGAGCGGTATTTATCGGCTTCTTTGAAGGTGATCACGTCCGCTGCCATGCCGCCGATCTGCGTATGCTCTACCTGGTCTATGTGTTCCACGACGATCTGGCCGTTGATGCTGTCCAGCTCCGCCATGGTGTAGACGGGCATAACGGTGATCCAGCGGTTGTCCGTCTGACTTCTGTACTGGCCGGAGCCGTCGTCGCTCATGCCGTCCGGCAGATAGCCGGCCTTTACCTGATATTCTCCGGGGATCAGGTCATAGTTGAGATCAAATGCATAAGTGAGGCTGTCGGCCTCCTCCTGTACATTTCTCTGAAAGTAAGATACTGCCGCATATACGCCCGACGGTATGGCTACGGCCAGGACAACGGCGGCCGCCGCGCCGATCCATCTTCTGTAGGTTTTTGGCTGTTTCTTTATGGTGTGAGAAGTTCCTCCGGCTGTCCGGGTTTGTGTGTCGGAATCTGTAACCTTCTTTTTGCTCATCTTTTTTCGTTCCTCTTTTCGTATGATATCGTATGCTTCCTGCAGCCGGTCTTCCACCACCTGCGGGAGTTTTTCTTCCCTGTATGTGTTCATCGACGCCCTCCTTTCACATGATCGGCATTCAGTTCTTCCCGCAGCGCCTCACGTCCGCGTTTCAGGCGGGTGGCCACGGTGTTTTCCTTCATTTCCATGCAGGCCGCGATCTCTTTGACTTTCAGTCCGTAGACATAGTACAGGGTAAAGATGCTGCGGTCCTGTTCCCTGAGCGGTTCGATCAGCTCCCGGAATTCCAGGCTTTCGCTGTCTGGCACCCGGGCTTCGGTTTCCGGGATATCTTCCACGGAAATGCTGCGCTTTTGTTTTTTCAGAATATCCTTGCAGTGATTGATCAGGATACGGATCATCCATGTTTTGAAATAGGCGTCCTGCCGCAGTGAGCTGACTTTTTCGTAGCAGGTCAGGACGGTTTCCGACATGGCGTCCGCCACATCCTCTTCTTCCCTGAGAAAACCGCGGGCAACTCTGTACATGCTCAGCTTGTTTTTCTCGATCAGTTCTATGAAGGCTTCGGCATCACCCCTTTTTGCCTTCTTTACAAGAAGTTCCACCTGTGTTGTCTCCTTTCTTTGGATCAGTAAATTTTACCTTCCATGCGCGAAGGCGTGTATGCCTTTGTCATATTGAAGGCAGTATAGTTTCGGTACGATTCAGCGCGGTAAATGCGCGGATCTGTCTGACCGGTCTTCCTGTTCGGTCAGTTTGTTATGTGACAGCGCCGGCCGGGCGTCGTGTAAGGCAGCAGAAATTTGTTATGCCGTTTACTATACCTTACACCTATTAGACCGAAAGAGAGCTGGAAAAATTGCATAAAGATTGATTTACAGGAAAAAAGTCTGTTTCTGGCAAAAAAGGGCATATTTTACAGGCAGAAATAAAATTTGGAAGAGCAGTTGGATTGAAAAAAAGGCCAAAGTCTGGTAAGATAGGGAAGTGTCGTGTGGCATTGCCGCCTGATATGCCGTCTGTTTTGTGAGACTGCGGCGTACCGGATCGGCGGATGTCTGGTAAATTATGTTTTGCCGCAGAGACTGCGGCGGAATGGAGAGGAATATGAAACGACAAAAGCAGAGACATAAACATAAAGAAACCTTTTCCGTACTCCTCATTCCGAATACGGGCGGGAAGAGCAGGCAGTTTCATGTATCACGGTTCTCCTTCCGACTGGGTGTCGGTGTACTGGCGGTCCTTCTGCTGACGGTCGCAGGGGCGGCAGCCTGGACGGGATTTCAGTTCACCCGGCAGGAGAGCGTGCGCAGACAGGTGACGCAGCAGAAGGAGACGATCGAGACGCTGGAGGCGCAGATGCAGGCGCTGGAGCAGGAGAAGGGAACGCTTTTGGCCGAGCTGGAGACGATGCAGAATGAGACGGTGTCGGATGCGCAGAATGCCGCGGAAGAGGGGGCGGAAGCTGAGACAGAGAGTGCGCCGGAGAAGGATACTTCCGTGCCGAGGCGCTATCCCTATAACGGTATCAGTACCGTGCTGTCTGATTATTCGGCAGAGCAGCCTTATCTGTCACTGAACACGAACCTGGACGGCAATGTGGTCGCCACGGGTGACGGCATGGTGGTGACGGTAGAATCGGATGATACTTACGCGCATATCATCGAGGTGGAACATAACAATGGCTACAAGTCGCGGTACATGTGCCGTCAGGAGGCGCAGACACAGATACAGGCAGGCGCACAGGTACAGGCAGGAGATATCCTGCTGACGGTACTGACAGATGATACGCAGCTGGATTATCAGATCCTCTTCGAGGAAGAAGCGATCGATCCGCTTACCGTATTTGAAGCGAAAGGATAAAAGGAGGAAAACAGGAATGCTGGGCAAGAACAAAAGTAATGCTTCCGACATGGAGGCGAGAGTGAAGGTAGGCACCATACTTGGGGATGGCGCTGTTTTTGAGGGAGATTTCAAGGCGCCTGAGGCTGTCAGGATCGACGGTACGGTCAACGGCAACTGCACCTGCGAGAAGGAGCTGATCATCGGGAAGAACGGTCATGTGAAGGGCAATATTTCCGCACAGCACGTGATCATTTCCGGCAGAGTGGACGGTGACATCGCCGCGCAGGGGAAACTGGAGCTTCTCTCCACCGGTAAGATCGTGGGCAATATTTCCGCAAGATCTCTTGTGATCGACGAGGACGCCAGCTTCGACGGCAGATGTACGATGACGGCTTCACAGGCGGACGGTCCGGTGAAGAAGAGCGGCAGCCAGCCGGAGGAAGCGGGAGCTGTGGATAAGAAATAGAGACAGTAGTACAGGGAGAACAAAAGGCGTGAACGGATGTGATCCGAGACGCCTTTTTTTACAATGAATCAAACTATGAGCAGCACTCAATTTTTTTGAAAAATAGTTAACGCTCATTCAATTGTGCATGATAAAAACCTCTGCTATGCTTAAACTGTCATGACAAACAGGAAAATGGAACTTATATGGTATAGGCAGGAGGAGATTATATGCAGATCGGACAGATCATCAGAAAATACAGAAAAAGCAAAAACATGACCCAGGAAGAAATGGCGGAGCGTCTCGGGGTGACGGCGCCGGCGGTCAATAAGTGGGAGCGGGGCAATTCGCTGCCGGACATTACGCTGCTGGCGCCGATCGCGCGTCTGCTGGGGATTTCTCTGGATACGCTGCTGACTTTTCAGGGGGACTTGACAGACCGGGAAGTGAATGAACTGATCGTGGTCCTGAACGGAAAGCTGAAAACGGAAGGGTTTGAGGATGCTTTTGCATGGGCGAAGAAGCAGATGGAGCAGTATCCGGATTGCGAGCATCTGCTCTTGTGGATGTCAATTCAGTTGATGGGATATCGGCTTACCGGATTTGAAGCCGAAGGCCATGAGGACTTTTTTCTTTCTGTTTTCCGGAGACTGTCTGGCAGCAGCGAGGAGTACGTGCGGACGACTGCGGCAGAGTGCCTCTACACGTATTACATACAGCAGGAACAGTATGACAGGGCGGAGGAGTGTCTGGCCTGTTTTTCTACCCAGAATCCCGAACGGAAGAGAAAACAGGCCCTTCTTTATGCGCGCAGGGGACAGGTGGAGGAAGCCTATAAAGCTTATGAGGAGCTTCTGTTTTCCGGCTATCAGCTTTTGAATACGGTGCTGCAGAGTTTGCTTTCCATGCGGCTGCAGGCGAAGGAGCTGGAAAAGGCGGACTATCTGGCCGAAAAGACGATAGAACTGATCAGACTGTTTGAGATGGGGCGTTATCATGAGGCTACTGTGAGTCTGGAGATGGCGCAGGCGAGGGAGGATGTTGAAGAGACGCTTCGCTATGCGGAGGAACTGGCGGCGTGTGTCGGAGAGATCTCGTCTTTCCGGGACGCGCTTTTGTATGAACACATGTCGTTCCGGGAGGTCTCCGATGAGTTTCGGGAAGAGATGCAGGAAAGGCTGGAGGCGCTTTTTCTGGAGGAAGAGGGCTTCGGCTACATGAAAGGGTATGAGCGCTGGGAATGCTTCTTAAGGGAAAAATTATGGAGAAGAGGCAGGCAGAGTTAAGAATAAGATTAAGGGCTGAGGGCCAAAGGATACAGGAGGGACAGATATGGTACACACGATCGAGCCGGTTTATGATGCGCAGTCTAAAATATTGATCCTGGGCAGCTTCCCGTCTGTCAAATCGCGGGAAATGCAGTTTTTCTACGGACATAAGCAGAACCGTTTCTGGAAAGTACTGGCGCAGGTGCTGGAATGCAAAGTGCCGGAAGATATTCCGCAGAAGAGGGCCATGCTGACGAAGCATCATATCGCAGTCTGGGACGTGATCGCCAGCTGTGAGATCACGGGTTCTTCTGATGCCAGTATCCGGGATGTGGAGCCCAACGACCTGTCGCGCATTCTCTCCGGTGCGGACATCCGGGCCATCTATACAAACGGTGGCAAGGCCAATCAGCTGTATCAGAAATATATATTCCCGGTTACCGGGCGGGAGGCGTATCTGCTGCCTTCCACCAGCCCGGCCAATGCGGGGTACTCGTTAGAACGCCTGACAGAGGCGTGGAAGGTGATCGTCGAACCGCTGAAAGATGGTATCTGAGGCAGCAGGGGACTGCCATACTGTATGTAATACAGGAAAGGTCAGGCGGTGTCAGTGCGCCAGTCGGTTTAACCGGCTGGCCTTGTGATGTTCTTTCCAGACAGTCTTCTTGTAGGCGAACAGATCCTTCCAGATCGTCGGATGGAACAGCAAAAGCAGCGGGAACAGCTCCAGACGGCCGGCCAGCATGTCAAACATCAGGACATACTTGGAAAAAGGCGAGAAAAAGCCGAAATTTCCCGTAGGCCCCACCAGTTCCAGGCCGGGGCCTATATTGTTGATGGTGGCCGCCACAGCGGTAAAAGAGGTCACCAGGTCCGTATTCTCGAAGGAGATCAGAAATACGGAAATCACAAAAAGAACCATAAAAGTGATCATATAGACATTGATGGAACGAACCACGTCGTGGTCGATGGGCTTGCCGTCCATTTTGATCTTCTTGATGCTCTTCGGGTGGATGTAGGAAAAGAATTCCTTCCGCACCGTCTTGAACAATACCACAAAACGGGATACCTTGATGCCGCCGCCGGTACTGCCCGCGCAGGCGCCGACAAACATCAAAAGCACCAGAACCGCCTTGCTGCTCTCCGGCCACTGCTGAAAATCGGTGGTGGAGAAGCCGGTGGTGGTGATGATGGATGCCACCTGAAAAGCCGCTTTGGTCACGGCATCGAAAATGCCCGTACAGGTCTTTAATATGTTAACTGCAATAAACGCAACGGAAGCGAAAATAATGAGCAGGTAGCACCGCACTTCCTCCATGCGGAGAAAGTCTTTTATCTTGCGGAACAAAAGCAGGCAGTAGGCATTAAAGTTGATGCCGAATAATATCATAAATATGGTCGTGACCCACTGCAGATAGGGGGAATAGCCGGCAATACTGTCATTCCTGATGCCGAAGCCGCCGGTTCCGGCCGTACCGAGACTGGTACACAGCGCATCAAAAAAAGGCATGCCGCCGAGCAGCAGAAGAACGACCTCCGCTACGGTCAGACCGGCATAGATCAGATAGAGAATCCTCACGGTGTCTTTCATCTTCGGAACCAGCTTGCCCACCGACGGGCCCGGGCTTTCCGCACGCATCAGATTGATGTTGGAGCCGCCGCTCATGGGAATGATCGCAAGCAGGAACACCAGAACGCCCATGCCGCCGATCCAGTGGGTAAAGCTGCGCCAGAACAGGGAGCAGTGGGAGAGCGCTTCCACGTCGCTTAAGATGCTGGCGCCGGTGGTAGTGAAGCCGGACACCGTCTCAAAGAGCGCATCCGTAAAAGACGGGATTTCGCCTGTCAGGCAAAAAGGGATCGCGCCGAAGACGCACAGAAAGATCCAGCTCAAAGCGGTGGCGATACAACCCTCTTTCAGATAAAAGACGCTGTTCTTCGGCTTCCGCAGGCTCATCAACACGCCCAGAACCAGACTGCCGGCAGCTACCGGCAGATACCAGAGTCCTTCTTTTTCCTGATAAAAAACTGCAACAAGACAGGGCAGCAGCATAAGAGCCGCCTCTGTCTTTAGAATACATCCTAATATATAGCGAATGATCGAACTGTTCATGGTTATCCTCGTGTAATTCTCAGATTCGTATTGATTTCCCGCTTTCGTGGGCGTGGGCGTCAGCGAAAGCAGGGTACAGGCAGGCTTATGGATCAGTCGTTTAAAATATCCTGCAGCACTTTAAAGCCCGTATGTGTGGTCACGATCATGACCGTGTCGCCGACCTGGATGGAATCCTGGCCGCTGGGGATGATGATCGTGCCCCGGCGGTTGATGAAAGAAATCAGCAGGCCCTTTTTCAGGGAAAGCTGTGCCAGCGGAATGTTTGTCACGGGCGATTCGCTTTTTACACGGAACTCAATGGCTTCCACGCGGAAATCAAACATATGGTAGAGGGTTTCGATATTGCTGCTGTTCATGGAAGCCTTCTTCGCGCGGACATAAGCCACGATCGCCTCCGAAGCGATATAACGCGGATAGATGACGCTGTCCATGTTCAGGCCGCCGAGAACCCCTTTGTAGTTGGTGCGGTTGATCTTGGTAATGACTTTGGCATGGGAGACGTGTCTGGCATGGAGTGTCAGCAGGATATTCTCCTCGTCGATGCCGGTCAGGGGAACGAAGGACTCCACGTATTCGATCCCTTCCTCCCGAAGCAGCTCTTCGTTGGTGCCGTCGCCGTTGATGATTACGGCCCTGGGCAGCAGGATACTCAGTTCTTCACAGCGTTTGGGGTTGCTGTCGATGATCTTGACCGAGATGCCCATATGGAGCAGCTGGGAGGCAAGATAATAGGAAGATTTACCGCCGCCGATGATCATGGTATTTTTGACCGCATGGGTCTTAAAACCGATTTTTTCGAGGAAGGATTTGGCATCCCGTCTGGTGGAGACGAAGGAGATGCAGTCACCCCGCAGGATACGGAAATTACCGGAAGGAATGTAGATCTCGCTGTCCCGTTCCACGGCGCAGATCAGCACGTTGTCGGCGATATTCCTGCCCACGGTCTTGCCCAGATCGGCCACCATCATGCCGTCCAACAGGTTTTCTTCCGGTACTTTAAACTTGATCATTTCCGCCTGGCCGTGGGCGAAGGTGTCCACTTCCAGCGCGGTGGGGAGATAGAGGATGCGCGCCATCTCGCGGGACGCTTCCAGCTCCGGGTTGATGATCATGGCAAGGCCCAGCCGTTCTCGTAAGTAATTGGCCTCCATACTGTAGTCCGGCGTGCGGACTCTGGCGATGGCGGAACAGTTACCGACACGCTTCGCCACGGTACAGCACAGAAGATTTAATTCATCCGAATCGGTGACCGCGATGATCAGATCGGCATGGTCTATGTCTGCCTCTTTCTGAACGCTGAAGCTGGCGCCGTTGCCGACAACGCCCATCACGTCATAGAGGTTGGTCAGTTCCTGTATTTTCTGTTGGTTCTTGTCGATCAGGGTGATGTTGTGGCCTTCCTTGATCAGCTGGGCGATCAGGGTCTGTCCGACCTTGCCGCAGCCGACGATGATGATCTGCAATCCCTGTTCGACAGGTTTCTTTTGCTTGAACATTTCTTCTCCATTCCGAAACACCCGCATTTACAGTCTATTCTATATTGTATATAATGGATGGGGTTCGTTACCGTCTCTATACCGTCTATTCCGTACTGTATCATGTAGATCATGCGCTGGCGGCAGGATCTGCTGCCGGTGCGCAGTGCCACGAACAGGCCATTGTAAAAGCACAGGTATACGCAATTATATATAACACCTTGCAGGGAAAAAATCAATAGACTTTCGACATAATTAATGGTTTCTTAAGAGTGGAAGAATATGCTTAAAATGCGGCCCGCAACCAATAGTAGCGGCCGTGACACCCAGAGTTGGTCGCGCAACCGGGCCGGCCTTATTATGATGATACAAAGCGGCCGGCACAGGTTTCCGGCAGAGTCACCGGGCGGCCGAATAAAAAAAGAAGAAAGGGTCATGAAAAATTTTATGGAAAAAAACTTTATGGAACATGAAAAAATGGAGAACAGATTATTTACGAAGGATTTCACACTGGTGGTGATCGGGCAGATCATCTCCCTGTTTGGCAATGCGGTCGTCCGGTTCGCGCTGCCTCTGTACTTATTAAATCAGACGGGTTCGTCGGCGTTGTACGGCACGGTGATGGCATGTGCCTTTATACCGATGATCATTCTGTCGCCGGTGGGCGGGATGATCGCCGACCGGGTGAACAAGAGGAACATCATGGTGGCGCTTGATTTTACCACGGCGGGGCTGATTCTTGCTTTCATGGTGCTGCAGGGCAAAGTAAACCTGGTGTTCCTGCTGGCCTTGACACTGATGCTGTTATATGGCATAGCGGGTGCTTATCAGCCGGCGGTGCAGGCGAGCATACCGGCGCTTGTGCAGCAGGAAGAGTTTATGAGGGCCAATGCGGTCATCAATGTGGTCAGCTCCTTTGCGTCGCTGCTGGGGCCGGTGCTGGGCGGTGTTTTGTACAGCCTTTACGGTCTTCTGCCGATTCTGGAGGTGGGACTTGTCTGCTTCGTGCTGTCCGCGGTGATGGAAATTTTTATCAGAATTCCTTTTGAAAAACAGGAGACGGCAGGCAGTATCTGGAAGATCATGCGGCAGGATCTTCGGGAGAGTTTTCACTTTATCCGCAGGGAAAAACCGGTGATCGGCAAGGGACTTGTGATGGTATGCTGTGTAAATTTCTTTTTCTCTGCGCTGATCAATATAGGATTGCCTTATCTGGTGACGGAGGTGCTGCCCTTCTCGGCATCGCTGGCCAACAGGCTGTACGGCTATGCGCAGGGCGCACTGGCGGCCGGCGGTATTGTGGGCGGCATTGGCGCCGGTATCCTGGCGAAGAAACTGCAGGTCAGTAAGGTGGGGAATCTGCTTCTGATCGCTGCCCTGTGTCTGTTTCCGGTGGGGTTTTCGCTTCTTCTGACGAAGTCTGCAATGGCGGCTTACCTGATCCTGGCGGGCTGTTGTTTTGTGATCATGGTGGTGGCTACGATTTTCAGTGTACAGATCATGGCCTTCGTGCAGATGGAGACGCCGCAGCATCTGGTGGGCAAGGTGATCTCGGTGTGCATGATGCTGTCCATGTGCGCACAGCCGCTTGGCAATGCGATGTACGGTTTCCTGTTTGAATTGTGCGAGGGACGGGAAGCCGTGGTGGTACTGGCGGCGGGAGTGGCGTCACTTGTGGTGGCGATGAAGGCGCGGCAGGTGTTCTCGCTGGTAAAAGGGTAGTCGGTGCGCACGCTTTCGCTCGGTGCCAAACGCAACGGTCTTCAGAAGAAACATAGAATAGATTTCAGATAGGATTTGTAAAGAGGATATGTTAAAATAGAATAAAGTAGAATACAAAGAAGGCAAGTATTGCAGAAGGCAGCAGATATTTTGGGAAATGCGGAACAGGCAGGGGAAGGTTTATGTTGAATTTTTTATTAGATTTAGATGGCGGCATCTTATTATTCCTGCAGGAGAATGTACGGAATCCGGTGATGACGCCGATCTTAAGGCTGATCACCACGCTGGGGAACGGCGGGGCCGTATGGATCGCGCTGACGATCCTGCTGTTGTGTATGCCGAAGACGAGGAAGGCAGGCTGCATGGCTTTGGCGGCGCTTCTCGGAACGCTGCTGGTGAATAATATGATACTTAAGAATCTGGTGGCGAGAACCAGGCCCTATGAGGTGATAGAGGGGCTGACTTACATTGTAAGAAAGCCGGTAGATTATTCCTTTCCGTCAGGGCACGCGGGGTGTTCTTTTGCCGTTGCCTGCGTGATGTTTCGCAGGCTGCCGGGGCGGTATGGCGTTCCGGCGCTGATCCTGGCGATCCTGATCGCGCTGTCCAGACTGTATGTGGGGGTACATTATCCCAGCGATGTACTGTTCGGGGTGATCAGCGGAATTTTGATCAGTTATGGTGCGGAAGCCATCGTCAACCGCCTGTGGAAAGGAAAACAGGAACTTGAGTAGCCGGCCGGGTCTATGGCCTTTTACGGCGGTGAAGAGCATCCGATAAAGGGCCATGGGAGAGGTTCGCTTTTAATGGATGCACTGCGTGGAAGTGGAGGACATGGGGATGCATTTTGTGGAGGTCAAGGGGATTCTGTCATCTCATAACGGTATGAACCTGTATCGGGGCTGTACCCATGGCTGTATCTACTGTGACAGCCGCAGCGCCTGCTATCAGTTTACCCATGTTTTCGAGGATATCGAGGTGAAGCAGAATGCGCCGGAGCTGTTAGAGCGGGCGCTCCGCTCCAAGAGAAAGAAATGCATGATCGGCACCGGGGCCATGTGCGATTCCTATATGCACTGTGAAGAACAGCTGCGGTTGACGCGCAGATGCCTGAAGTTGATCGACGCTTATGGGTTCGGGGTTGCTATACAGACGAAATCGGACAGGATTCTGCGGGATCTGGATCTGCTTTGCAGTATCAACCGCAAGGCAAAGTGTGTGGTGCAGATGACGCTGACCACTTACGATGAGGAGCTGTGCCGTATTGTGGAACCAAATGTATGTACGACGAGAAGGCGTTTTGAAGTGCTGAAGACGATGCAGGAGAACGGCATTCCTACAGTGGTCTGGTTGTCCCCGATCCTTCCTTATATCAATGATACAATGGAAAATATTCAGGGAATCCTGCAGTACTGTGCGCAGGCCGGTGTGTACGGGATCATCTGCTTTGGCATGGGAATGACGCTCAGGCAGGGGGACCGGGAGTATTACTATGCTGCTCTGGATAAGCATTTTCCGGGAATGCGTGAGAAGTATCACCGCAGATACGGGTATGCCTACGAGATCCCCAGCGACAGGGCAAAAGAGCTGATGCAGTATTTTCATGGGTTTTGCGCAGAGCACGGTATCGTGAGCGACTGGGGACAGCTGTTCGAATATCTGCATGAGTTTCCCGAAAATAAAGGGTATGAGCAGCTGTCGCTTTTCTGAGTGTCTGTGAATACAAAGAAAAATAATTGAAATACAAATCAAAAAGAAACGCCGTATCGGACGAGAAACTCTTCCGGCACGGCGTTTTTGGCGCGCTTCTATTCTATGAAATTTCGTGGCAGCGGCTGATCACAGATCCAGTTCCGGCGGCACGTCGATCTCGTCGGAAACATACTTTCCGTTCTTCTTGCGCTGCCTTACACATTCCGTGAGAAGGTATTCGATCTGCCCGTTGACAGACCGGAAATCGTCTTCTGCCCATGCGGCGATGGCATTATACAGCTTGGCAGATAATCTAAGGGGTACTTGTTTCTTACCTGTATCACCCATATTGACCTCCGCTTTTCATTAATATAGACTGCCGGAATTGACTACCGGCTGCGCATCATGGTTGCCGCACAGTACCACCAGCAGGTTGGAGACCATGGCTGCTTTGCGTTCTTCATCCAATTCTACGGTGTGATGTTCGTTCAGTCTCTCAAGCGCCATTTCCACCATGCCAACCGCACCGTCTACGATCATCTTCCTTGCGTCGATGATGGCGGATGCCTGTTGTCTCTGCAGCATGACCGCGGCAATCTCGGGCGCGTAGGCGAGATAGGTGATCCTCGCTTCGATGATCTCGATGCCTGCTTCCTGTACCCTGTTCTGGATCTCGTCGCGGATCCTGGCGGCTACGATCTCGCTGGAACCGCGCAGGCTGCCTTCGTCTGCGACGCCGTCTCCGGTAGTGTCCACACCCTGTGCCACGTCGTATGGATAAATGCGGACGATATTGCGCAGGGCGCTGTCGCACTGCAGGGAAAGGAATTCCTTGTAGTTATCTACGTTAAATACGGCTTTGGCGGTGTTGACGATGCGCCATGTCACGGCGATGCCGATCTCCACCGGGTTGCCCAGACAGTCGTTGATCTTCTGGCGGCTGTTGTTCAGGGTCATGATCTTTAAGGAGATCTTCCTGCTCGATGCTTCCTGTGTAGTGGCTGCCGCTGCGCCGGCGCCATTTACATTGTTGACATCCCCGCTTTGGCTGAGCTTCGTATGGGAAGCGGGATTGACGCTGGAACAGAAAGGATTGACAAAGTAAAAACCTTCATCTTTGAGCGTTCCGATATAGTTGCCGAACAGCGTCAGCACCAGCGCTTCCTGCGGTCTTAATACCTTGAGCCCGCAGAAAAGGATCCAGCCGAGGGCGATGACCAGCATACAAAGAACCATGGTCAGCGTAAAAAAGATCTTGAGCGGCAGGTGGGAAGAAGAACCGCCCAGATGATCGAGTGTGACACCGCTGATCACGGTGCCAAGGATAGCCACTGCGTACATCAGCAGGAGGCCAAGCAGCACGGGGAGTCCGTTCTTTTTGGTTTGCATGATTTTTTCTTCTACATTTTTTTCCTGCATAGGAATCCTCCATTCTTGTGTCCATGCCGTACCCTTTGCAAACGCCGGCTGAGAAGCGGCGTTGGGGACGGACATGCATCTTTTGTCTTCGTTGCTATGATTTGAAATTTATCTGATATCATTATGATATCATAATAAATTTAAATGTCAACATATTTTGTAAAAAAGAAGCGGTTTCATTTTTGGAAATGGTCGTTTATAATGAGGAGAAAAGGCAGAAAGCAGTATGGATGGCCCTACGGCAGGTTGAGAAGAATCCGGACTCTTTGCCGAAGGCAAACCTGGAACAGGCCGGATGCCGTAACCAGGAAGCCGTAGGCTGCATAGTTACTACAGATGAGAGCATAATTCCAGAAAAGGGGTAAAGAGACATGACAGTAACGATCTTCACGATGACACATAAGAAATTCAGGGAGCCGGAAGACGCCATTTATGTGCCGCTGCACGTAGGCCGTGCCTGCAGCGGGGACTACGGCTACGCAGGCGACGACACAGGCGATAATATATCGGCGAAAAACTGCTATTACGGGGAACTGACGGGGGTCTACTGGGTGTGGAAGAACGTGCGCACTACAGATTATGTGGGCATCTGCCATTACAGGCGCTATTTCTGCACGGAGGAGGGACGGATCCTGAATGAAAAGGATTATCTGTCCATCCTGCAGGACTATGATATCATCACATCCAAAAGGTTGAAGCTGAATTATTCCTATTTTGACGGCTATGCCAGCGACTATAATATCTTCGATCTGGTCACTACGGGCGAGGTGATCCGGCAGATGTATCCGGCCTACTATGATGCCTTTGAACGGCTGGTGCATGGAAACGGCACCTACTTCGGCAACATGATGGTGACGTCCAAAGCCCTGTATGATGAGTATGCGGCATGGCTTTTCTCCATCTTTGCGGAAGTGGAGAAGAAGATTGACGCCACACAGTACGACGATTACCATAAGCGGGTCTTCGGCTTTATCTCGGAATTTTTGCTGTATGTCTGGGTGGAAGTGAAGGGACTGAAAGTCTGTGAATGCAAGGTGGGCATGACCACGGAGAAGTACGAGACGAAGCAGATGAAAGAACGGTTGTCAGAATTTTTCCGGGAGGGGGATCTGGCGGGCGCGAAGGCATATTTCCTTGGCGTTTTGGAGAAAAGGCCGGATGTGCTGATGGAAGCCTCGGATATCACCGGGGAATTGAAGCTGGCCATGCAGGTGATCGCAGTCTGTGAGCTGGAGCGGCAGGCATACGGCGAGAGTGTGATCGACAGGCTCAGACAGTTTGAAGATCTGCTGCACTATTTCAGCGGTGTGAATGAGGCGGTCAATGCCTGTAAGCTGGGGCAGCTTGGTGAGCAGGAGATCAGTTTCCTGCGGGAGAACCGGGTGAGTGAGATTGCGGTGGAGGCTTCGGCGAGACTCTTTATTTCGGGGGAAAAAGAGCTGGCGGATATCACCGGCGCTCTTTTTCCTGTCCTTTCGGGAAGATGAGATCTTATTCCAACACGGAAAAGGTCACTGACGGGTCTAAAACATTACCGGTCACTTTTCCCAGATAGAGAAGCCGGCCGTCTTTCGTATAGCGGAAGAAATGGCTGTTGTAGACGTAGTTGTCGCCAATGCTTTCGCCGGAGAGCAGGACGAGTTCTGTATAGTCGTCTTCCACATTCAGGTCGAACAGCGCGAGTTCACTCCAGATCTTTCCGTTAAGCTGCTGCCCTGCGGCATCGTCATCCCGGCCGGAGAAATCGACGTCGTTGATGATCAGGTGTGATATCGTACTGTAAGATTCATCCTCATTGACGACTGTTTCCGGAGAAAAGAGGATGGTGTCTTCTGTGCCGTCACCATTCAAGTCAAAAGCCGCGTCGGCGTCGTTCAGAAGTTCCCTGACTGTCCGGTCGGCATAGGCGTAGCCTGCGACAAACCCCATATCGGCCAGGTCGGCGTAGGGAATGACAAACTCGATCGTTCCGGCGACATAAGGCCCCAGTGCGTAGGGATCACTGATAAAGGTGAGGCCGGAGGCCGACAGATACCATGCATCGTCGGCGTACAGCACGGATTCCAGAGAAACGCCCGCGAGCAGGTCTTCAGAAAACATCCGCATCTGGTAGATTTCCGTTCCGGCCAGAGCCTGATTATAGGCCAGCGTATCCGCGTGAAATGCATCGGCATCGTCGCTTAAATCTGCGAAAGCGATCAGTTCTCCGGTCCGTGTATTGTAATTCACGCCCTGGGTACTGTAGTTGCCATGTGCTCCACCGGAAAATGTATAGTAGGTTATCGTGAAAGAAATGACATTGCTGTCAGATCTTTGAACGCCAAAAGACATATCGTTATAATAGCTGGGAAACGCATAATCCAATTCCTCGGAGATATGGTATTCATAGCCTTCCATGGCCCATTCTTCGATTTCCGTGTTGGCCAGAAAAGAATCGATCCGGGAGCGGATGTCCGCATTGATCTTTTCGGCGGCATCTGCATTGTCCTCGATGGAAACAACAGGACAGGCATAGCTTGTGGTGCATAAGAGTGTGCCGTCATCGGCGGTCAGCTCCTCTTCTTCGCTTCGCATCTCGATCCGGACAGGAGACGGGAAAGTACTGACAGTTGTGTCAATTTCCGGATCAGTGGCAGACGCCCCTTCCGGCAGGTCGTTTGCGTCGGTGTCGTTATCCTCAGTTGTCTGCCCGTCCTTTTCGCCTGATATGGTATCCTCAGCTGTCTGCCCGTCTTCTTTGCCTGATATGGTATCCTCACCTGTATCTGTACCGGTGTCTTGTTCTGTTTGCGGGGCTGCTTCCCCGGCGGTGTCGTTTTGGGCAGTGCCGGAACCGGATGGAGCAGAGGGTGCGGACGCAGTGCCGCAGGCGCATAGACTGCCGGAGAGCGCCGCACACAGCAGCAGCGGGCAGAGCGATTTTAACGGTAGTGTTTTTATTTTCTTTTTCATAAAGGACCTCCTTGTATAGTCTCACAGACTTTGTCGAAAGAAACGTTTCGGGCCGCCCGGTCACATATGGGATCGTGTGAACCGGCATCAGCCATAACAGGCGGCGAAGCTGTTTCCAGATATCCGGTACGACAGGAACATGACTCAGTATGACACGGCAGCGCCGAAATGACAAGGCCGCCCGGCCAAATGATGCAACAATGATGCAAGTAGGGTGAGGGCGTGTTTAGAAAATATTTTGTCGTGGTGTAACCTTTTTCTTTTGCAGGCAGTCTAATCTATGTAAAACAAAACCGGTAAGAAAATGAATTACCGTCCACGGCCGCTTTTGGGACGGCGATCATGCAGGCGCGCATACCGGCAGATCATACGAAAGGAAAGAACAAAAGTGAAAGAGGATACGATCAGGCTTGTAAAAAAAGCCATCAAGGGCAGCAAAGCCGCTTACGGTGAGTTGATCGCGCAGTATCAGGTTTACTTATATAAGACAGCCTTTTTATATGTAAAGAACGAGGCGGACTCGCTGGATGCGGTGCAGGAATGTGTGACGAGAGGACTGCTGGGGATTGAAAAGTTAAAGGAACCGAAATATTTTAAGACATGGATCACGCGGATTCTGTTAAACTGCATTTGGCAGGATCAGAAGAGGACGCAGACAGTATCTTTGGATGAATACCGGGAAAAAGGCGTAGAGAATTATCTGATCGAGGAGAAGGTGGATCTCTACGATGCCATTGACTCCCTGAAAGAGCAGTATAAGACCGTGGTCATACTTTTCTATTTCCAGGAATTGAAAATCAAGGAGATCGCGCAGATCATGGACATTCCGGAAGGCAGTGTGAAGGTATATCTGTACCGGGCCAAGAAGCAGATGCGCAGATGGCTGGAAGCTGATAAAGCAGAATATAAGGAGGAAAGACGCTATGCAAAATGAGAGATTTGACGCAATCCCGATTCCGAGAGAGCTGGGCAGTGTTGTAAAGGCCGGTATACAGGAAGGGATCAGGGAACAGAAACGGCTCAACAAAAACAAACGTATGCTGCGTTATGGTACGACCGCGGCGGCAACGCTGGCAGTGGTCTGCGCGGGCGTCCTGCTGGTATCAGAACCTTCCCTGGCAGCCAGACTGCCTTTCATCGGCCGGGTTTTCACGATGGTGCAGGATAAGCTCAGTTATAAAGGAGATTTCAGCGATAATGCGGAAGTCTTTGTGGAGGAAGATATATCGGGAGCAGGCGAAGGGGTACAGGATGGAGAAGTGACAGATGTGTCAGGTGGAAGCGCTGACGGACTTTCCGGGAAAACGGAGAACAGTACCTATGTACAGACTTCCAATGGGCTGACAGTCACGATTTCCGAAGCGAACTGTACCAGTCAGGCATTGTATCTGGGGCTGTGCATTGAAAATGAGGAGGATTTTCCGGCGGATTTTATCAAGACAAAGAATATGGAGGGATATATCCTGGATTATGACATTCTGAATCTGAAAACAGAAAGTTATTATAATCTGCCGGGTATGGGAAAAGAAGAGAGGAGCGATGCTGCCGCCAACGGATTTTCAACGCCCACTTATATAGAAGGAAATTTTGCGGACAGCAGGACGTTTACAGGTATCATCATGGTTTCTCTGGAAGAGGATCTGCTGTACAGCGATCCGTCGAAAAAGCAGGCATTGCCGGAGCAGTTTACCTACTACCTGGAGATATCCGATATTTACGGCGAACTGTTGGAGTATGAGGAAAGACAGTACCGCGATCCGGAAACGGATGAGATGGTGACCCTGCCGGAGCCGTTGTGGAAACACTATGAAGGCACCTGGAATTTCGAGATTGAAGTGAACAAGAACCTGAAGGACATGCAGACAGTCGAAGTCAACAAGACCAATGAGGACGGCATCGGAATTGCGTCTGTGGAGAAGACGGCTTTCGAGATCAGTGCACAGATTATCCTGCCGGAAGGCGTAGAGCGTTATGACTATATCGTTACGATCCTGGATGCAGACGGCAAACGGTTAGACAATCAGGGATCGAATGGGGAGGTCTTTTCCACTTATGGCAGGAATACGGATACGGTGTATGTATATGTATGCGATTATATGCAGTTTATGGATGAACTGAAAGGGGACGATAAGAAGATCGCGGAAGGCGCGCTGTTTGGCACAGAGGTGCATTTCTGAGAAAGACAGGTTTATAAAGCGGCAGTCCTGCATCTGTGCTTTCAGCTGTTTTATTCATAGAATAACTTATATTTATGCTTTTCAACCTGCATTGTTTGTGTTATAATGCGGGTTGAGTTGTTTGGGAAAGCTATCGTTAACGACATTAGAAACAGAAATTTGTTATGCCGTTGGCCATGCGGCCCGCTAAAGCAGCAGGTTGAGCATGATGAGGGTTTACTATAGAATAAGTGTAATGTTTATGCCGCATGGAGGCGTAACGGGAAGGATGAACGACAGATGACAGGGATTTCCGTATGGTTTGCTGATTTTAGCGACTTGTTTTATAAATGTTTTATCAAGGATGACCGCTACAGGCTGTTAGTCAGTGGTGTCGGCGTCACGATCAAGGTCTCGCTACTGGCGGTGCTGATCGGTATTCTGATCGGTATGCTGGTGGCGATGAGCAATCTCTCCAGGAATAAACTGTTCAAGGCGATCGGCAGCATCTATACGGATGTGATACGTGGTACGCCTTCCGTCACCCAGTTGATGGTGATCTACTTTGTTTTTTTTGCGTCAGTCAATCTGAATAAGTGGATCATTGCGGCGATTGCCTTCGGTGTCAATTCAGGCGCTTATGTGTCGGAGATCATAAGAGGCGGTATCCTTTCCGTGGATCACGGGCAGACGGAGGCCGGAAGATCGCTGGGACTCAACGCGTTCCAGACGATGACCAGGATCGTGATCCCGCAGGCGGTAAAGAATATTTTTCCGGCGCTTTGCAATGAGTTTATCGTGCTGATCAAGGAGACGGCCATCGTCGGTTATGTGGGCCTGATGGATATCCAGAAGGCAGGCGACTTTATCAAGAGTGCAACTTATGAAGCGGGTATGCCGCTGTTCGGAACGGCAGTGATCTACTACGTGCTGATCAAGATCCTGACGCTGACGCTGCGCCAGGTGGAGAATCATCTGCGGAAATCGGATGCCAGGTAGGCCGCCCGTGCCGGTATTATACCGGATAAAAAGAGCAGGCGCAGGCATGCAGAAGTTGAGCAGTGCTCAGTCTCAGTGAATGATACATGTTTGCTGGCAGCATGGTGGAACAGTGGATAGCGGAAGCGGTCAAACTGGCAGTGAATGATACATGTTTGCTGACAGCAGGAGCACAAGAAGGAGCGTATCTTATGATCAAGGTGAAGAACTTACATAAAAAATTCGGCGGGCTGACAGTTTTAAACGGGATAGACGAACATATTTCGCAGGGAGAGGTGGTAGTCATCATCGGTCCGTCGGGATCGGGCAAGAGTACTTTTCTGCGCTGCCTGAATCTGCTGGAGGATGTAACGGAGGGTGAGATCTATGTGGATAACGAGCTGATCAATACACCGAAGGTCAACATCAACGTGGTCAGACAGAAGATGGGTATGGTATTTCAGCAGTTTAATCTTTTTCCCCATCTGACGATCATGGACAATATCACACTCGCCCCCGTGCTGTTGAAAAAGATGACCAAAGCGGAGGCGGTCAAAAAGGGACAGGAACTTTTGGAGCGTGTCAATCTGGCGGAAAAGGCAGACGCCTATCCGGCCCAGCTTTCGGGCGGGCAGAAACAGCGTGTGGCGATCGCCAGGGCGCTGGCCATGAATCCGGAGATCATGCTTTTTGACGAGCCGACATCGGCCCTGGATCCGGAGATGGTGGGAGAGGTGCTGGATGTTATGAAGGATCTGGCCAGATCCGGCATGACCATGGTGATCGTCACACATGAGATGGGATTTGCAAGAGAGGTGGCGTCCAGAGTGCTTTTTATTGACCAGGGCGTCGTTATGGAGAGCGGCACACCGCAGGAAGTGTTCAGCAATCCGAAAAACGACAGGACGAAACTTTTCTTAAGTAAGGTTCTGTAAATATAGTCTGCAGGCAAAATACCGCAGCAAAGGCCGCCTCATCGAGATGACTGCGTTGAGAGCGCGCGGCGGACGGCAGTGGAGTTGCCGGCGGTTATTGGAAAGGCGTGACATATGATATCAGACCGGTTGTCTGTTCTATCCTGTATGAAATGCAGCCTGTGCTGCGGAAGTATCTGTTCCGGTGCTGTGCAGGCCCGGAGGTGGGATGCTATGGATAGACAGAGGGCAGGGTTTTGATATAGAGGACTGTAAAAGAGCAGAGCAGTCCGGAGCAATAACAATGTTTTTGACAGGAGGAGAGTATTATGAAGAAAGCGACAAAGGCAGCAGCATTGATACTGGCCATGGCGATGGCGGTATCCACACTGACAGCATGCGGAGGCGAAAAAGACGCAGCACCGGATGCGGCGAACACGGAGGCAGCAGGCACAGAGGCGGAGGCATCTGAAGAAAACGCGGCAGAGGACACAGACGCAGCGGCAGATACAGAGGCGGCAGCGGAGGATACGGCAGATGCAGTAGAGGAAGAGACAGCGGCCGGTGAAGACGAGGCTGGAGCAGAGGCAGCCGGAGCGGTTACGACAAAGACAGAAGGCGTCCTCACCTTTGGCACCAATGCAGAGTTTCCGCCCTTTGAATTCGTGGCAGGAACAGGTGTGATCGATCAGTATGACGGTATTGATATGGCAATCGCGAAACAGATCGCAGAAGATAACGGGATGACGGCTGCGATTGAGAACATGGAGTTTGATTCCCTGCTGGTGGCACTGCAGAATGGTCAGATCGATGCGGCGATTGCGGCGATGACCGTGACAGAGGAACGTAAGGAAGCGGTTGATTTCTCCGTGCCTTATTACACGGCGACACAGGTTATGATCGTGAAGGAAGATTCCGATATCGCGGCAGCGGCAGACATGGCCGACAAGAAGATTTGTGTTGTGCAGGGTTACACCGGTGAGATTTGCGTCAACGATATGGGGTACTCCTATGAGGCGTTCAAGAAGGGTACCGAGGCAGTGCTGGAGCTGGTTAACGGTAAATGTGATGTAGTAGTGATCGACTCTGCGACCGCACAGAAATATGTGGACGACAATGAAGGGCTGAAGATCGTGGAAGACGCTTCCGCATTCGAGTCCGAGGAATATGCTGTTGCCGTACAGAAAGGCAACACAGCATTGCTTGATATGATCAACAAAGCCATCGAAGCGAAGCTGGCAGACGGCACGATCTCCGATCTGGGCGTACAGTATACGGAGGCAGTTACGGCAGAATAAGCCGCATTCGTGGTATATACCGCTGTATTTGTAAAAAGTGAATAAAAGAAATATAGTAAACGAAATTTCTAATGTGGTTCACTATAACAAGTATAAGAGAAATAAAACCGATGCCTGGCAGAGCGATATAAGGTTCTGCCGCATCGGTTTTTTTTCGGCAGGCAGCAGATTGCTCTGCGGCCTGACTGGTCTGGCATAAAAGCAGAAGGGGGGGATGGGGATCAGATATCTGTCGAATCGTACCCGTGTGCTTTTATCCAGGTTTTTAATTTGTCAATTTCTGCATTCCGGGATTGGATTTCGGCAGCCTGCGCTTCAATCTCTGCATTCTGGGATTGGATTTCAGCAGCCTGTGCTTCAATCTCGGCATTTCTGGATTGGATTTCAGCAGCCTGCGCTTCAATCTCTGCATTCTGGGATTGAATTTCAGCAGCCTGCGCTTCAATCTCTGCATTCTGGGATTGAATTTCAGCAGCCTGTGCTTCGATTTTGGCATTGCGGGATTGGATTTCAGCAGCCTGTGCTTCGATCTCTGCATTTCTGGATTGGATCTCTGCATTCTGTTGTTCTAATGCGGCGGCCTGTCGGTCCATCATCTGCTGAATGCCCAACTGTGTGCGGTAATGATCCTCACGGGCCCGACATTCCGCGCGGACGCGTTCGTCCTGGCAGAGCCGGAAGATGGTATCTGCTGCTTCCTTGATGTATTCATTATTTTGTGCCAGCATAGTAAGTTCCTCCCAAGTGGTGGCTTTGAAGAGGTTTGCCCAGGCATCGATCTGACAGGACTTGTCCTCTTTCGTTGCGAGTTCTATCTGTGTTAAGTTTAACACGGAAATACGTAGTTTGTCACTATATAATGAATGATTTTTAACATTTAAAAATTGATAGGTGGCATAGAACTCCGGCTGTTCTGGAAAAAGTGTGAAGTTCAGAATACCGATCTGCAGCACTGGTCGGATGGCCTGATAGGATTCACCCGACTGCAGGCTGTCAAAATCCCTGCATAGATAACTCAGGGAACGCTCTACCCAGTTATGTTGATTGATGACCTGCATTTCCAGATTGAGAACAGTCTGATCGTTCAGGAGGACTTTGATATCCAGAATAAATGTCTTGTCGGTGACAGAAGCGCCCAGCTCGATGGGGTTGGTGATTTCCGCAGAATGCAGCTGCCCGGGAGCCAGGTGAAGAAGAGAACAGACGAGCCCTTTCAGTACTTTGTTGTTTCTCTGTAGAAGTGCCCGAAACAGGTAATCATTGGTCATGGGGATCGGCAGTGGACCGAAGGCAGGAAAAGTAAATCCAGGCATATTGGCATTCGGAAGAGACGGTGATATACAGTCTGTGCCAGTAAAGGTGGTAGATGGGGTGCATGAATTGATCTGTGTCATAGAAGTGTCCTTTCTTTCGGTTAGAATCGTTCCGCTTTTTGAAGCGCAGAGCGGAAGTAAATGATACTGCAAATAGAAGTGTTATTTGACTATATTTGTTTATACCATGGATTTAGTTGAAAAACAACACAAATATGGATGGAAGAATGTAGAAAAACAACAGCATCCGCAGTACACAGAAAAGAAACAGACGGAATATCTTGTATCAAACCTGAAATGATACGGCTGTAAATACGAGATGTGGTATTGTGCATTTTTGACAAACCGCAGACAGAGACGGCTTGGAATGGGCTGGATGCGTTACAGTTCGCGGACGATTTTGCCGTGAACTGTAACGGAGCAAGTGGTAATGATCCTGTAAATGGAAATCCGGATATTGATTTCGTATCATAAAAGATTATAATAAATACAGGAGTACAGAAAAATACGGTTATGTAGATCAGAGAAAAGAGGTAACTGCGGTATGAGTGAAAAATTAACACCCAAGACACAACAGATCATGGAGGAGCGTTTCGGATGCGATACGCTGCTGGCCCTTGCTACGGTTGAGGATGGCAGGCCCTATGTGCGCACTGTGGACAGTTTTTATGAAGACGGTTCCTTCTATATTATTACCTATGCATTGTCCAAAAAAATGCAGCAGATCGCGAGGCATCCGGAAGTTGCGGTGTGCGGCGAGTGGTTTGTGGGGCATGGAAATGCGGAGAATATGGGACATATCCTTAAGGAAGAGAACAGGGAGATAGCCGATAAGCTGCGTGTTGTTTTTGCGGAATGGTATGACAACGGGCATACGGATGAAAGCGATCCCAACACGTGCATTCTCCGGGTCAGATTGACCGACGGTTCCCTGGCGGATCACGGGACATGGTACGAGATTGATTTCACAGAGCAGTAAGGCGGGAAGGCTGTTGCTGTTTACGGTGCCTGGCACCCCGTCGCAGGGCCGGTCAGGCCGGGAACTGTAACGTCACCGGAAAGGAAACGGCATCAACAAAATAAGAAGTAATTGCATCCGAAGGCAGGGTGCTTTATACTGAAATTATAAAAAAGGGGTATCTGTGCGGGCTGCGGGGCTTGCCGCAGACTGATACGGCGCCGGAAATGGAGGAAATGGAATTATGCAGGAACAAAAATTATCTGCCGCGGAAGCGCTGGAGAAACTTAAGGAAGGAAACCAGCGTTTTCTGAAGGCTGAGACAAATCCGGGGGATGTTTCTCCCGCGATCAGACAGCATACTTGTGAAAACGGGCAGAGTCCTTATGCAACCGTGATAACCTGTTCCGATTCAAGGGTGATCCCGGAAGCTGTTTTTTGTGCGGGCATCGGAGAACTGTTTACAATCCGCGTGGCCGGTAACGTGATGGATCATCATCAGCTGGGAAGCGTGGAATACGCGGCGGACCATCTTGGCACCAAATTGGTGGTGGTGCTCGGTCATACGAACTGCGGCGCGGTAGGTGCGGCAGTGCACCATGATCCCAGCGGTTTTGTGAAATACATAACCGACGAGATCCGCAGAGCGATCGGGGACGAGAAGGACGAGACCAAGGCGAGCTGCCTCAACGTGCGCAGAAGCGTAGAGGTTATCAAAGAAAGCCTGAAGGATATGGTGGAGAAAGGGGACCTTACGGTGTGCGGCGCTCTTTATCATATTGACAGCGGAGAAGTTGAATTCCTGGATTAAGCGTTTTTTTGGATTGGGCCGGTCGATATACCGGCCCTTTTTTGTGCCTGCAAATTTGTATCAGAAAGCTGCAAATCTTTATCAAATCTTTAAAATTACCCTGTATCCTGTTTTTAACGACCAATCAGGCAAAGCGACTCAATCTATGGAAGAACAGCATATATGGAAAAACAGCATATATGGAAAAACAGCATATATGAAGGAACAGCATCTATAGAAGAACAGCCATGGAAGCCTGTATGGTCATCGCGGATAGGCGAGCCGGTATATGGCCGGATGCGGAAGCATGATCTTGAAAATCTGCCTGAGCACCGCCCCGGGAGGCCAATCCGATCACATGAAAAACAGGAAAGGAAATCAAACAAATGGAACAAATTCTGGAAATCAACAGGTTGACCAAAACATTCAAAAAGCAGACAGTGGTTGACGAAGTTTCTTTTGGTGTTACAAAAAATTCTGTCTACGGGCTGCTGGGGCCGAACGGTGCGGGCAAATCTACGACGCTTAAGATGATCACCGGTATGCTGCAGCCGTCTTCCGGCAGTATCAGCTTCGAGGGGCATGCATGGAGCAGGGAGGATCTGAGGAAGATCGGTGCGCTGATCGAGACGCCGCCGCTTTACGATAATCTGACAGCCAGAGATAATCTCAGGGTGAAGACCATCATGCTGGGTCTTCCGGAATCGCGCATCGACGAGGTGCTGCAGACGGTGGACCTGACCGGGACGGGCAGAAAAAGAGCGGGGCAGTTTTCCATGGGAATGCGGCAGCGCCTTGGCATTGCACTGGCGCTGCTGAACCGTCCGAAACTGCTGATCCTGGACGAACCGACGAACGGCCTGGATCCGCTGGGCATTCAGGAGCTGCGTGAACTGATCCGGTCGTTTCCGGAGCAGGGCATTACTGTCATATTGTCCAGCCATATTTTAAATGAAGTGGAGCTGATCGCGGATCATATCGGGATCATGGCCGGGGGCAGGCTGGGGTACAGCGGCGAGATCGATCACGAAGAGGATCTGGAAGCGTTGTTTATGAGAGTGGTGCAGGAGTGCAGAGGAAAGGAGGCCGTGTGATGAGAGAGAATAAGAGTAACATGCCGGCGCTGGTACGCGCAGAGCATTTGAAAATGAAGCATACTTTTGTCCGGATTCTGCCGGCGGCGTCCGCAATGATGGCCCTGTTCCTTGTGTTCAGCTTTTCGCGCGGGATCTTTTTTGCCGTGAGTGCATGGAACTGGTGGTATACCATGCTGCTGCCGGGGATGCTGGCGATTCTGTGCTATCTGGTGATCAAGCGGGAAAAGAAGCTGCACTACTGCAATCTGCTTTCCGCCCCGCTCGCACCGTCCACCTGTCTGTTTGGCAAGATTCTGTACTGTACGCTGGCGCTTTGTCTGGCGAATCTGCTTCTTGCCTTTGGAACACTTGTGGCAGACATGGTCTGGGGAAGCGGCATTTTGCCTGTCAACTCTCTTGCGGCGGCCGCATTGCTGAGCATCTGCTCACTGTGGGAGATTCCCTTTTTCCTGATGGTCAGTGCACGCTTCGGCGTTTTTGTGAACCTTTTTTCCTGTATGGTATTGACGCTGGGGGCAACGGTGATGCTGGCCGGTTCCGGACTGTGGTGGCTGTGTCCGGCGGCAATTCCCGTGCGGTTGATGTGTCCGGTACTGGGGATTCTGCCAAACGGCCTGACGGTGCCGGCGGACAGTCCGCTCTGGGATCCGGGAGTGGTGCTTCCGGGGATCGTGCTTAGTCTGCTCTGGTTTGCCGTGCTTACAGCAGCGGCGGGCCGTATTTTATGGAAGGGAGAGAAAGGGGCAAAATGAGGACAGTGTTACGCTGCCTGCGGGCAGATTTTCTGAAAATAAAAAATACCGCGCTTTTTGCGGCGCATCTGGCGATTCCTTTTGTAATGGCGGGCGCATTTCTCTTCTATTATAAAATTTCCCCGTGGGACAGTTTCGGCAAGGTGCAGGCATTTTTTCAGGTCATGGGGATGGGATACCCCTTCCTGATCGGCGTGTTTTGTGCCATAATAGCAGAGCAGGAACTGGCTGCCGGAAGGTATCAGTCGATGCTGGCCGTAACACACAGGGGAACGGTTTTTTTCAGCAAGTTGCTGCTTTTGGTATTGTCTGGCGGATTTTCGGTTATCCTCACATCGGTATTGTTCGGGAGCGGGTACTATTACTGGATGGAGGAGCGGGTGGTGGCGTATTCCTTTTACTGGATTGCGGCAGGGATTATGCTGGGCGGGAATCTTCTGCTCTATATCCTGCATCTGTTTCTGGCGATGCGGTTCAATAAGGGTGTGACTATCGGTCTGGGCATTGCCGAAAGTCTGCTGTCGGCAGTGCTTATGACGGGACTGGGGGACGGCGTCTGGATCTATGTACCGGCAGTGTGGGCCAACCGGGTGGCAGGCTATGTGATGTTTGCCTACAGTACAGTGACAGGGCCGGCGGTAGATCCTGGCAGGACTGCGGCGCTGTGCAGTATTGTGACATTAATGTCATTTCTTGCGTTTGTAATCTGGGCGAAGCGCTGGGACGGCGTGTGCGGGGATGAATGAGTGGAGAGATTCCCCGGTCCGGGCGGAGAAAAGGAGGAGGCCATGGCAAAGATTCTGGCAGTGGATGACGATAAGGCTATCTTGACAATGATACGCAGAATATTGGAAAAAGACGGACACAGGGTGACGGTATATGCCGATTCGGGCGCCGTGGAACAGATGGAGCTTAGTGGATTCGATCTGATCCTGCTGGATGTGATGATGCCGGGGACGGACGGGTTTACGCTTTGTGAGAAGCTGCGATGCCGCGTGGACTGTCCGATCCTGTTTCTCACGGCCCGCTCAGAGGAGAGCAGTCTGGTATGCGGGTTGGAAAAGGGGGCCGACGACTATATCTGCAAACCGTTCGGGGCGGCGGAGCTGCGGGCCCGGGTGGCGGCCCATCTGCGGCGGGAGAGAAGGGAGCATTTTGCAGGGATTTCCTTTGAAAAGGCCCGCTTTAATTTTTCCTCGAAGCAGCTGCTGGTGGAGGAAAGCGTCATGCCGCTGACCAGGGCAGAATATGCCATCTGCGAGTTTCTGGCACGCAATCACGGGCAGGTTTTTTCGAAGGAACAGATTTATGAGAAGGTGTTTGGGTTTGACGGGGAGAGCGACGAGGCGACCATAGCGACCCATATCAAAAATATCCGCGGCAAGCTGGAAAAGTATGACTATGCACCGATCAAAACTGTATGGGGAATCGGGTATAAATGGGATGTATAAAAAGATGAGATATCAACGAAAGAACAGGAAAAAACAACGGGAGCCACGGAGGGCGGGACATGAAATCCCGCTGAGCCTTTTTTACCTGAAATACTTTGCGTATCTTTTTGCCGGAGTACTGCTGATCGTGCTGCTGACAGCCGCCCTCTTTGTTGTGATGTGGTCGAATGAGGGGATTTATCCGGCGCGTTATGCAGAAGAGCAGGTGAAGCTGGCAGCCCCGCTCATAGAGCAGGCGGATACAGTGAGCAAAGAGCTGATCCCGGAGCTGTGCCGGTATGTGGTCTTCGACGAAGAAGGCCATATCCTGGACGGAGATCTGCAGGGCCGGGCGGCCGGTAAGGCGTGGGAGGCGGTGGAAGGGAATCTTTCGAAGCCGGGCAGACAGATCGGCGGACAATACTATAAGATCATCCGGAGAGAGGGGGAATACTGCGTGCTGCGTTTCCGGATCGTGGCGCAGTATAAGTCCGCGGTACTCAGGAAATACCTGCCGCCGCCGGAGGTATTGATCCTGCTTGTGTTCTTCCTTCTGGTGTTGGTGCTGATTATAGGTACGGCTCTCCGGTTTGGCCGCAGTATGCGGCGGAAGATGGCGCCGCTGATCGCGGCGGCTGACAGGATCCAGAAGCAGGATCTGGAGTTTGCGGTGGAAAAGGGCAAAATCCGGGAGATCAACGCGATCCTGCAGGCGATGGAGGATATGCGGGCCGCGCTCAGGCAGTCGCTGGAAGAGCAGTGGAAGCAGGAGCAGTGGAAGCAGGAACAGATCTCGGCGCTGGCGCATGATCTGAAAACGCCGCTGACCCTTATACGGGGGAATGCCGATCTGCTTGCCGATACGCCGCTGACGGACGAGCAGCAGGAGTATGCGGACTGCGTGATGGAGAATGCCGTGCAGATGCAGAATTATGTGCAGATGCTGATCGGGTTTACCAGGTCTGTACCCGGAACTTCCGTCTGCAGGCGGAATACGGATCTTACTTTGTGTCTTCGGGAAGTCAGGAAACAGGCAGAACGACTCTGCCGTATCGGGCAGGTAGAACTTTCGTGGGACTGTCAGCTGCGGGAGCGGGAGGTGTATGCGGAGCCGGGGCTTCTTGTAAGAGCGCTGCTGAACCTTGTGGACAATGCGGTGGAACACACGCCCCGGGGCGGAACGGTCTCTTTCCGGGCGGCGGAAGACGGAAGCTGTCTGATCTTTACCGTATCGGATACGGGACCGGGTTTTTCCGGGCAGGCGCTTAAGCGGGGGAAGGAGCAGTTCTATATGGAGGATGAGAGCCGCACAACCGCAAAGGCGCACTATGGTATGGGACTGTATATCGTCGATACCATTGTGCGCCAGCATAACGGAGAGCTGCTTTTGGGAAATGACCCGGTGACGCATGGGGCATGTGTGACGTGTAAAATTCCGGTAACGGTTCATCCTTAGGACGAAGCTCCGGCAGATGCCGCAGTGACTCTCCGAAAGCACTGCACATTTGTGTGTGGTCAGATCTTGATCTGTGTCCATTTTCCCTGCTTAAACCGTATGGATGCAAAGAGGAAACGGGAGATCTGGTCTGCAAGCACGCCCAACCAGATACCGACGATGCCAAGGCCGAACACATAGCCGCCCAGCCAGGAAGCCAGGGTGCGGATAAAGGTGACGCTGATGGTAGAGGCGGCCGCCGTGTAGAGTGTGTCCCCCGCGCCGCGCAGGCAGCCCATGTATACCACCTGGCTGATCTGAAAGACGACTACGAAGATGATGACACGCATAATGCCGACGCCGATGGCCACGATATGCGCCTCCTCGAAAAACAGACCCAGCAGCGGTTCGGCGCCGAAGAAGTAGAGTACGGCCAGGACGGCGGAGATGAAGCCGCCGAACATCCGGCAGATGCTGCCGAATTCTTTGGCCATCTTCTCGTCACCGGCGCCAAGGCTGCGTCCGATCAGCGCCACCGCGGCAGACTGCAGGCCGTCTCCGAAGGAGAAGGACAGGCCCATGATATTCATACCCACCTGATGGGCTGCCATGGCGTCGGTCCCCTGTTTGGCCGCCATGATGGCCGTCATCATAAAGCCGATCCTCATCAGGATCTGCTCGAAGAAAACGCTGTAGCCTACATGGATCAGGTTATGTAAGGTTCTGGACGCAGGCCATATCTTGTTTTTCAGGATATAAGGGATGCTGATAAAGCCGTCGGGTTTCAGGATCGAGAGAACACTCATGACGGAGGCGACAACGGTGCCGAGAACCGTCGCCAGCGCCGCACCGTGGATCCCCAGGGCAGGGAAGCCGAAGTGTCCGCCTATCAGCAGATAGTTGAAGATAATGTTGATGGTATTGGAAGTTACGTTGGTGCGCATGGTGATCTTCGTATTGCCGGCGCCCCGCTGTGCGGAATTGATGCCCATCTGAATACAGTTAAAGATCATACCGCCCATGATGATGCGGAAATAGGCGACCGCGCTGTCGTGGGTCTCCGGCGTGGAACCGCAGAGGCGGATGATCGGGCTGGCAAATGTCACCAGCAGGACGCTTAAGATGACCGACACCACCAGGATAAAGGCGATCGCCGTGCTCAGGATGCGGTTGGCTTCTGCGGGCTTTTCCTCCCCGCGCCGCCTGGCGACCAGAGCCGAGACCGCCACATTGGCGGCAAAGAATACTGATAAGCCCACGAACTTGGGCTGTGTTGTGAGGCCCACGGCGGCCACCGCGTAGGAGCCAAGGGAGCTTACCATCAGCGAGTCCACCAGCCCGGCAAAGGCTACGAAAAAGGACTCCACGATAGACGGCCATGCAATGTTCAGGGTGATGCGGACATTTTCACGGCTGTGCTTTGGTTGTTTGAGGGGTTGTTCTTTCTGCATTGTCATTGTGAGATACCTGCCTTGAATTTCTTGATGTGATCGTGGGTTATACGAATACTTATAGTTATTATATTTCATAAATTTTTCTTTTTCAACACAATAAGGGGAGAATCCTCTTATTTCTAGTAACAGTTCAGCCTTCGGCTTCTCTGTTGCTATTTCTAATCAGTAGATAAAAATTCCTCTTTACTTTAGTACACTACCATGATAAAATACAATTCGGATTTGCGGTATCACGAAGTATACGAAATAAAGACCGCAGACCAAAGGAGGAGAGCTTATGAAAAAGAAATTTGCACTGATGCTGGCGGTATCCATGGCAGTGGGTACGGTATTGACAGGATGCGGCGACGCGGCAGGTAAAGCGGCAGACACACAGGCGAACGAGGCGGAGAGCGCACAGGCAGAAGACGCGGCGCAGGATGCGGAAACGGGAGCGGCAGAAAGTACGGATGCGGCGGCAGAGACAGACGATGCCGGCACAGATGGCACAGCGGCGGCAGACGGCGCTGAGTCTTCTGTAGATACGGGCCTTGTGTATGCGGTAGAGGCAGGTTCCGCAGGGGAAGCGGCGGCGCAGGATAACGGCCTGCAGACGAATGTGGTAGCTTCCCAGGCCGATGCGCTGATGGAGGTTGCGGCCGGCACATCCGATGCGGCGATCATTGATCTGTTGATGGCAGGCGCCATGATCGGGGAAGGCACCAGCTATCCGGGACTGACGCACACAACGGAGCTGACGACGGAGGAATACGGTGTGGGATGCCGTAAGGGTTCTGACCTGGCTTCTTATATCAATGCCGTATTTGGAGAGAGTTACGTCGATGGCAGCATGAAAGAGACGGCAGCGGCCTATGGGGTGCAGGAAGCGCTGGTGGAGCAGGCCGAAGCGGAGTTCACGGCTTCCGCGGAAGACAGCGATGTGGCTTATATTCAGGAAAAAGGAAGCCTGATCGTAGGGATCACGGAGTTTGAGCCGATGGATTATCAGGACGAGTCCGGAGAGTGGGTCGGATTTGATGCGGATATGGCCCGCCTGACAGCGGAGAAGCTGGGAGTAGAGGCGCAGTTTGTAGTAATTGACTGGGACAACAAGATCATGGAGCTGGAATCGAAAAATATTGATGTGGTATGGAATGGCATGACGCTGACCGCAGAGACTACGTCGGCGATGGAATGCACCAACGCTTACTGCAACAATGCGCAGGTTATTGTAGTGCCTGCGGAATAAAGGAGAAATTTTTATGTTTTGGAATGTGACACAGGTTCTGCTGGACGGTCTGTTGACGACGTTTCAGATCTTTCTATTTACATTGTTGTTCTCGCTGCCCTTTGGGCTGGTGCTGGCGTTCGGTTCCATGAGCAGGTGGAGGCCGCTGCGGTATCTGATCCAGGTGCTGGTGTGGATCATCCGCGGCACACCGCTGATGCTGCAGCTGATCATTATTTTCTACGGGCCGGGACTCTGGCTGGGGCACAATATATGGAGCGGCAATGAGAGCGGCCGTATCACGGCTACTGTGGTGGCATTCAGCATCAACTATGCCTGCTATTTCTCTGTGATCTTCCGGGGCGGGATCGAAGGGGTTCCGGCAGGTCAGCGAGAGGCCGGGGAAGTGCTGGGCATGACCAGAAGCCAGATCTTTTTCCGCATTACGCTTTTACAGATGGTAAAAAGGGTGGTGCCGCCGCTGTCCAACGAGGTCATCACGCTGGTCAAGGATACTTCGCTGGCACGGATGATCGCGGCCTATGAGCTGACTTTTGCGGGATATTCCTTTATGAAGAGCAACGGCCTGACCTGGCCGCTGTTCTACACGGGCGTGTTTTATCTGATCTTTGTAGGCGTGCTGACGCTGCTGTTTAACTATATGGAACGGAAGTTGGATTATTTCAGGTAGAATAGAGGAAGGGTGCATGAGACATTTCGTTTTCGACCTTGCAGGAGCTGCCATATATGGCTTCTGCAAGAGCCGGGAACAGAAATTTGTTATGTCGTTTATTATGAAAGTCTTCGACTTTCACAGCATGGATGGGCATGCGGCCCGCCCGACGGCAGGCTGAGCATGATGTAAGTTTACTATAGGAATATAGGAAAGGGTGAAAGATCATGGCGATTTTGGAAGTGAGAAATATCGGGAAACAGTTTGACAATACGAAGGTGCTTGACGATGTCAGCTTTTCGCTGGAAGAAGGGAATGCGCTGGCCATCATCGGTTCTTCGGGTTCCGGTAAAACGACACTTCTGCGGTGTCTGAATTTCCTGGAAACGCCGGATAAGGGTTCCATTACCGTGAAGGGCGAGACGCTTTTTGACGCCTCCATGCCGCGCCGGGAGCAGGAAAAGGAGCTGCGCACCAAGCGTCTGCATTTCGGGATGGTGTTTCAGTCTTTCAACCTGTTTCCCCAGTATACGGCATTGGAAAATGTTACGCTTTCCGAGAAGCTGTTGGCGAAAGAACAACCCGATTTCAAGCAGAAGAAAAAGGAGATCTATGAACGGATAGAAGCGCATGGAGTGGAGCTGCTTCGACAGATGGGCCTGGCGGAGCGCATGTCCCATTATCCCCATCAGCTGTCCGGCGGGCAGCAGCAGCGGGTGGCGATCGCCAGGGCGCTTGCGCTGCAGCCGGATATTCTGTGCTTCGACGAACCGACATCAGCGCTGGATCCGGAGCTGACGGGGGAGGTGCTGAAAGTCATCCGTTCCCTTGCAGACCGGAAGACGACCATGATCATCGTTACGCACGAGATGGCCTTTGCCAGAGACGTGTCCGATCAGCTGATTTTCATGGATGAGGGTGTGATCGTGGAGCAGGGCGATCCCAGACAGGTGATCGACCATCCGCAGGAGGAGCGGACGAAACAGTTTTTGACCAGATACGCGCAGGGGTGAAAGTGCTTTTCACCCCCGCGCATATCTGTCAACGGACGAAGCATTCCCTGAAAAGGCCGTCCACGGCGATCTGATATTCCGGGATCCGGTCGGCTTTGCGGATTTTCTTCAGGTGCTTCTCCACCGTCCGCCGGTCAGGGGCTTCCGGGAACTGTGCGGGAGCGGAAGTCGTAAAGGCCGTGATCATATAGGTCCACAAATCTTTCATCTTAAATAAGACGGGAAGATCGCCGGACATGATCCCGCGGTAATCGTTCAGAATGACGTCATGAAAGGCACGGAGTGTTTCTGCGTCTTGACTGTTGTGGTGACAGTCAGAAGCCGCCGGTTCTGTGCCGGACGGGTCTGGCGAAGCTGTCTGTGAAGCGGTGTCGGGGAGACATCCAGCCTGTAGCTGCCTGGCCAGGGCAGGGTTGCGCAACAGGCCGCGGCCGATCATGATACGATCCATAACAGGAGTGCCGAGGGCAGTGTGAGCTGCTTCGCCGGTCCTGTTATTTTTGTGATTCTCATCACGCTGGCAGGGATCGTGGATACAGGCGGCGACGCTGACCTGGATATCTGACAGACTTTCCGCAGACAGAATATCTCCGTTATAGCAAAGCGCAGTCCCGACGGAGCGCGCAGACTCTCCGGCCGTATCACGCAGCCGGCACAGAGCCATGGCAAAAGCCTCCGGATGCGGTGCACCCGTATAGAATTCCTGCAGCAGACGGGTGTGGACGATCAGTTCCTGCACCGGATATCTGGCATAGATGTCCAGCAGGCGCTCCCACTCTTTCAGATCCGAGATGCCGAGCCTTGTTTTGATGGAAATCTGCAGGGGACATTTTTCATAAATCTCATAAAGAAAGGCATCCAGAGCTTCCGGTTCGCCTAAAAATCCGGCTCCCCGCTTTTTGGCGGTGACAGTACCGGAGGGACAGCCCAGATTCAGGTTGACGGTGTCGTACCCGTAAGAGGCAAGCCGGTCCGCGATCTCCAGAAAATCAGCTGCTTTGTTGGTAAGGATCTGCGGCACGAGCGCGACGCCGGCATTGTTTTCCGGGAGAATGTCCCTCATTTCCCGGGTGGTCATCTTTTTGCCAGCGATAAAGGGCGTAAAGTATTTGTCAATGCCGCCGTAGAAACGTGCGTGCGCCCGGCGGTAGATATAGGTAGTGATGCCTTCCATCGGCGCTGCGTAGTATAGCATGTCAGGTGTCCTTTCTTAGTTCGACTTTATCCGTTCGTCTGGTTTCTATTCTGATCCGGATCCGCTGTTCTCCTCGGTAAAAAGATTATCACGCGTAAGATTCTGCAGCCATTTCCCGCTCCGGTAGCGTTTGATGACCCAGGGCCATTTCACGAATTCATCGGTGCAGAGCAGGAAATAGACGACTAACACCGGCAGTTTAAATACGAAGGCGGCGATGAAGCCAAGGGGCACCGCGTAGCACCACATATCAATCGTATCACAGATCAGTCCGAAGCGTGTATCTCCTCCGGCGCGGAATACACCGGCGATCAGCGTCGTGTTCACGGCCGCTCCCATGACATAGTAGCTGTTGATGAGCAGCATGTATTTCAGATAATGCATGGCCGTCTCCGTCAGGGCCGCGAAATGCAGCACAAAGGGGGTAATGGCGAGGATGATGACACCGCCGATGGCACCGGTGAGGATGGTCAGCCGGATCAGTTTGGAGGCGTATTCTTTCGTGCGCTCCATGTCATTTTCCCCCATTACGTTGCCAAGCAGGATGCCGCCTGCGCTGGCGGTGCCGAAGCACAGCACCGTGCCGAAGTTGCGGACCACCACCACAAGAGAGTTGGCGGCCACCGCGTCCGTGCCCAGATGCCCGAGAATCACGGAATACATGGAGAAGGCCACGCTCCAGGAGATATCGTTAGCCAGGGCCGGCAGCGACAGGTGGATGAAATCTTTCAGCAGCACTTTGTTGCGGATGAACAGGTAAGCCAGGTTCAATTTAAGGTCTTTGCTGAACATGGATACCAGGAAGCAGCCCAGAAGCTCCACGATACGGGAGAGCGCGGTGGCGATGGCCACGCCGGTGGCTCCCAGCTTCGGTGCGCCGAACAGGCCGAAGATAAAGACGGCATTCAGCAGGATGTTCAGTGAAAAGGCGACAATATTCAGTACCATAGATATGGTCACCTGTCCGATGCTGCGCAGGATGGACAGATAAACTTCCACGATGGCCCAGCAAAGATAGGTGACGGACATCACCCGCAGATAGCCGGCGCCGATCTGGATCAGCTCCGCATCCGTCGTAAAAATGCGCATCATTTTATCCGGTATCAACAGGGCGCAGCCAGAGAAAGCCAGCGCGATCAGCAGGGAAAAGCGCAGCGCGATCCCTTCGATCACCTGAATTGCCTGCAGATCCTTCCGGCCCCAGTACTGTGCGCTCAATATCGTGGCGCCGGTGCCCAGCCCGTAGAAGACCATAAAGAGAACGCTTGCATAATTGGATGCAAGCGACACGGCCGAGATCGAGGACTGCCCCACATAGTTGAGCATCACTACGTCAGCGGAATTGACTGCTGCACTGAGCAGATTCTGGATGATGATCGGCACCACCAGCCGAAAGATCTGGGAATAAAATCTGCTGTTCGAGAACATGCCCCTTGTTTTCGTATTCATAGAAAAAACCTCCGTGCTTTTGTGCAATGTTATCTAAGGATACTCTCACGCCGGGGATTTTGTCAATATGGCGTGAAGAATCTCTGGGTGTTTTTGGTTGATTATGATATACTGAAATCCGGAAGTGTACGTTTCTACGATGTTGTGACATAGTTGAATGGGAGGTTTACGAATGAAGAATGAGAAGAAAATGGAAGAATATGTGCGCAGTATCCCGGATTTTCCGGAGAAGGGGATCATATTTCGTGATGTGACGAGCGTGCTGCAGGATCCGGAAGGGCTGGCGTTAGCGATCGATTCCATGAAGAAGATGCTGGACGGTGTTGCGTTTGACGTGATTGTGGGAACGGAGTCACGGGGCTTCATCTTCGGTGTGCCGATCGCCTATGCCCTGCATAAAGGATTCGTGCCGGTCCGCAAGAAGGGCAAGCTGCCACTGGACGTAATTTCCAAGGAGTATGATCTGGAATACGGCAGCGCGGTGGTGGAGATGCATAAGGATTCCATCAAACCGGGGCAGAAAGTGGTGGTGGTAGACGACCTGATTGCCACGGGCGGCACAATAGAAGCGAGCATTCAGATGATCGAAGAGCTGGGCGGCGAAGTAGTCAAGGTGATTTTCCTGATGGAACTGGCGGGGCTTAAGGGAAGAGAACGCCTGAAAGGCTATGATGTTGACAGCGTTATCATCTATGAAGGCAAATAGGGTACTGTAAACCCACTTATGAGAAAAGGAGAAAAGTGATGTTAGAGAAATGGTTTAAACTCAAAGAAAACAACACAAACATCAAAACAGAAGTAGTTGCCGGCGTCACCACATTTATGACCATGGCGTACATTCTGGCGGTCAATCCGTCAATCCTGTCGGCTTCCGGCATGGACAGCAATGCCATTCTGATGGCCACGGCGCTTGCGTCCTTTATCGGTACGCTGGCGATGGCGATTCTCGCCAACTATCCCTTCGCCCTCGCCCCGGGACTTGGCCTGAATGCGTACTTTGCCTATACGGTATGCGGCGTCATGGAATATTCCTGGCAGGTTGCGCTGCTGGCAGTGTTTGTGGAAGGTCTGATCTTTATTGTGCTGTCGGTGACTAACGTGCGTGAAGCGATCTTCAATGCAATTCCGATGCAGCTGAAAAGGGGTGTTTCCGTCGGAATCGGCCTGTTCATTGCCTTTATCGGTTTCCAGAATGCAGGGATCGTGGTCAACTCGGATTCCACGCTCGTGACCGTGATCGATTTTACGGCAGATTTCCATACGGCCGGTATCAGTGCGCTTCTGACGATCATCGGCACGTTCCTGATTGTAATCTTACATATTAAGAAGGTGAAGGGCTCTATCCTGATCGGTATTTTCGCGACCTGGATCCTGGGTATCCTCTGTCAGCTGACCGGATTGTATACGGTTACGCCGGATGCGGGCTACTATTCTCTGATTCCTTCCTGGAGCAGTTTCAGCATGACTTCCCTCGGGCTGACTTTCGGTCAGTGTTTCAAGGCGGATTTCGGCGCGGTGAAGATCACGGATTTTATCGTTATTATCTTGGCATTCCTGTTTGTGGATATTTTTGATACGCTGGGAACTCTGATCGGCTGCGCCAACAAGGCTGATATGCTGGATCGGGAAGGCAAGCTGCCGCGCATCAAGCAGGCGCTTTTGGCGGATGCCATTGCCACCAGTGCAGGTGCTGTACTTGGTACTTCCACGACCACTACCTTTGTGGAAAGTTCCTCTGGCGTAGCGGAAGGCGGCAGAACGGGTCTGGCTTCTGTTGTAACCGGCTTCCTGTTCCTGCTGGCGATCTTTTTTGCTCCGATCTTTACGGCTATTCCCGGATTCGCTACGGCACCAGCATTGTTATTTGTGGGCTTCCTGATGATCACGGCTGTGACCCAGATCGATTTCGATGATCTAACCGAGGCGATACCGGCATATCTGTGCCTGCTGGCTATGCCGCTTCTGTACAGCATATCTGAGGGAATCGCAGTGGGCGTTATCTCTTATGTGGTGATTAATGCGGTATGCGGTAAGGCGAAGAGGATTACGCCGCTTATGTATATCCTGGCAATTCTGTTTGTCTGCAAGTATATTTTCCTTTAGTGTTTTGTAGTGAAGGCTATGGGTTTTGATTGAAATATGCAAATGTTGTTACGGTAAGTAATTGAAAGTCGTGAATGACGACAAGATAAAGAGGTATAATTTTTAAGAAGGCTGTGGGACACCACAGTCTTTTTATGTATTTAAATAGATCAGAGTGTGGCTTCGTAGATTCATGCGCAACGGCAGCTGTATTTGCTATGTGAATTAGAATGCATGAAAATTTATGAATGCTAAAATAACTATAATTGAAAGTGTGAAGTGCAAATTTACGACAAAAGTGCACAGATGACTACTGGAAAATAATTGAAAATAAGTAAAAATTCATAAAATATGTTGACATTAATCGACTGAAAATATATAATTAAAATACTTTAATAAATATACTTTATAAAAAGGGGGTGTAATAATGGGAGATAATCTGGTGATCGAAGTGAAAAATATAAGTAAATCATTCACTTCTACGCGCGCATTATCTCATGTGGATCTGCAGGTTTTTTCTGGTGAAATCAGAGGACTGATAGGAGAGAACGGATCGGGAAAGTCTACCTTGTCGGCGATCATCTCCGGCAATTTGAAGGCTGATGAGGGGGAAATGTATCTGTTCGGGGAACCTTACGCGCCGCAGAACAGCTTTGATGCATCCTGCAAAGGGATTTCCATGATTGTCCAGGAGCAGGGAACGATCGATACGGTCAGTGTTGCCGCGAATATTTTTGCGGGAAGGGAAGAACAGTTCTGCAAGTATGGATTGCTGGACAGTAAAGGATTGACCAAAGCGGCGCAGGAATTGCTGGAGAAAGTAGGAATAGGGGATATTCGAGCGGAACAGATCACAGGGACGCTGTCTTTCGAGGATAAGAAGCTGGTAGAAATTGCCAGAGCCTTTTACAAGACGCCGGAACTCTTCATTGTAGATGAGACTACTACGGCTTTGCCGCAGAAAGGGCGTGAAATTTTGTATCGGCTGATCAGACAGTTAAAGAAAGAGGGAAAATCTGTACTATTTATTTCTCACGATATTGAAGAACTGATGGATGTCTGTGATACGGTGACGATTCTGCGAGATGGACAGTTGATCGCGTCTCTCTCGGAAGATGAAATGGATCCGCATAAGATGAAATCCCTGATGGTGGGTCGGGAAGTAGTGGATAATTATTACAGGAATCGGAATGAACCTGCTTCCGGAGGTAAAGGTGTGCTGGAGGTTAAAGGGGTAAGCAGCGGTATTCTGAAAAATATCAACTTTGTGGTAAAAGAAGGAGAAATTCTCGGATTCGCGGGTCTGTCGGACTGCGGTATGCATGAGTTATGCAAAGTGCTGTTTGGATTGGTAAAGCCGGAAACAGGAAGTGTCCTGCTAAAGGGGAAAACAATTGCCAACACTAAGGAGGCTATCCGAAACCGAATGGGATTCATGTCCAAAAACCGAGATACGGAGTCCATGTTGATCACTCTCAGTATCCAGGAGAATGTGGTGCTGCCGTCGTTACCGCGGCTGCGGACGGGTGGATTTTTCATCCTTCCGTCCAGTGAGAGGAAATTGGCGCAGAAATGGTGTGAGATATTGAATGTGAAGATGCGGGATTTGGATCAGCCCTGTGCGGAACTGTCGGGCGGAAACAAGCAAAAGATCGTTCTGGCGAAATGGCTGGCAAACGATTCAGATATTTTTGTCCTGGACTGCCCTACAAGGGGGATCGATATTGGGGTCAAAGAAGCAATCTATCGTATTATGGAGAATCTGAAAAAGGAAGGGAAATCCATTATCATGGTTTCGGAAGAACTTCCGGAAGTGATTGGCATGAGTGATCGGATCCTTGTCATGAAGGACGGGGAGATTACAGGAAGCTTTACCAGAAGTACGGAAATGAAAGAGACTGATGTGATTCAGTACATGATTTAGGAGGTGGGAAGGTGGAAAAAATAAGTAACAGAGTAAAGGGGAAGCTTTCTGCACTCATTTCGTTTCTTGGGTTGCTGATACTGGTGTTCTTTTTTCAGATTGTTACAACAGGCAACTTGCTGACCGCTAACAATTTATTGCTGATTGTTAAACAGGGGTATGCGTTGTTGATTGCTTCGCTGGCAGGAGTATTCGTAGTGGCTACGGGGAATCTTGACTTTTCCATAGGGGCGGTTGCGGGCTTTTCCTGTGTATGTGCGACGCTGACGGCGACAAATATCAGTCCCTGGCTGTCTGTGCCGGCAGCGGTAATGGTAGGGCTTGGCATTGGATTGTTGAACGGCTTTGCGCAGAATGTGCTGCGTCTTCCGAGCTTTATTGCATGTCTGTGTATGATGTTTATCCTGATGGCGGCAACTCAGAGTCTTATCACGGGGAACAGTATCATGATGCCGGTTGCCATGATGAATTGGGATAATAATACGGTAAAGATTATTTTTGGCATACTTTACGTGACGGTAATGGTCGTTTTGTTCCGCTATACGAGACTGGGCAAACAGCTCAAAGCATTGGGGGTATCGACGGAAGCGGCCAGACAGTCAGGAGTGAATGTATCGGGTATGATGACGTTTGCTTATGCACTTACAGGCGCTGCAGCGGGGATTGCAGGTTTTTTCCTGATGCTGCGGACGGGTGGAGCGGCGACGACGACCGGGCAGACGCTTACGACGGATGTGATCATTGCCATTGTATTCGGCGGTATGTCGATTGCGGGCGGAGCGACTTCCAAGATCGGAGCGGCTATCCTCGGGACGCTTATTGTAACGGTACTAAATAACGGTATGGTGCTGGCCGGCTATGGGGGTGATGCACAGCAGCTGGTAAAAGGGCTGCTTTTCCTGGCAATCATAGCGGTGTCTATAAAACGCGATGCAAACACGATTATTAAGTAAATAGGGAGGGGTAGAGAATGAAGAAGAAACTTATGGCAGTATTGTTGGCAGCAGTGATGACGGTTGGTTCTTTGGCAGGATGCGGAGGACAGGAACAGAGCGGCGACAGCGCACCGGAACAGACGACTTCGGAGGAGACGGGCGTGGAAACTGCAGCAGAGTCGACGGAAGGTGAGCAGAATGAGTTGGAAACTGAGAATGCAGAGACTAAGCCGTTTAAATATGGATTTATATCCTGGGGAACGGCCGACGAACATGGAAGGACACTGAATGCGGCGGTAAAGTGGGCGGTAGATGCTGCTGGTGGAGAATTCGTAATGGATGGTTCTGCCATCACGGCGGAGAGTACTGTGGCAGCGGCGGAGAATTTGATACAGTCCGGATGCGATATGATCAGCTTCTGTACCTATGCCGGAGAAGCATCTGTACCCCAGATATCCAAGCTTTGCCAGGAGAACGGCGTATACTGGACCATGTGGGATACCAGTATTGCGGACAGTGATATCGCGGCAATGTTGGAGAATGATCCTTATTATGTGGGTTCTACCTGTGAAGATAATTACCAGGCCGGTTATGATACGTTAAAGGCAATGGTAGAGCAGGGCGCCAGCAAGATTATTCTATTTAAATACGGTGTAAACATACCGACATGCGATGATCGGTGTGACGGCGCGTACGCAGCGGCTGAGGATCTTGGAGTGGATATCATATATGAGATAATAGCACCCGAAGATTATAAGAAAGCGACATTGGATGCGCTTGTCGCATATCCGGATGCGGATGGGGTGCTGTTGGCCGGATCAGGGACCTATGCGTCGTCGGCTATAGCGGCTTTCAAGGAAGCGGGTAAGGAGAAGTATTTCGTGGGCGCTTTCGATTATTATGACCAGATGGGGCAGGATCTGGCGTCAGGTGATCTTACGATTATCAACGGGGGACATATGGTCACAGGCACATTTTCTGCGCTGATGGCGATCAACGCTTATTTCGGAACACCGTTGTCATCTGAGAAATATCAGATTGTCATTCCTTATCTCGTATTAAAATCGAAGGAAGATTATGATCTGTATAAGCAGTTTGCTTCCGAAGGTGCGGCTTATACGTCGGAGGAATTGCAACAGTTTCTGGTTACTTATAATCCGGAGATGACCATGGAGAACTTTCAGGAACAGGTTGCGAAGTGGAGTGTTGATGATATTAAGACGCGTAAAGGTGAGTGATGGTGGAAAGGCGGGTGTTTATGCAGAAAGATAGTAGGAATATCCAGGGAATGGTACGGAGGATTCTTTTTACTGCTGCTCTGCCGGCGGTAGTGTATCTGGGGCTTGGATGTCTCAGGCCGGATATTTATTTTCAGGGAAGCACTTTCATTATGCTGTTTACACAGTCAATCTCTTATACGCTGGTGGGATGGGCGATGGTGTTTGGCATGTCGGTTGGACTGTTTGATTTCAGCGTGGGATCAAGGATCATTCTGGCCGGTCTGGCTGCTGTTCATATGTCTGCTTTCTTCGGGGTGCCTGGATTTGTTTTGGGAGCGTTTGCGGCATCACTGATTATGGCGGCGCTTACCGGCGGTGTGTATGCTGTATTCCGCATTCCATCGATTATTACCGGATTTGCGGCTCTGTTGATTTTTGAATCGCTGGCGACCATTTACCAGAAACAGTTTGATGTTATCGTATCAGACAAGATTAAAGTTTTTGGCATGGCGCCGGGGATCTATATCGTGGCTGCCGTTGTCTTTGTGATCGTTTACCTTGTCTTTAATCATACCAAATTCGGTTATCAGATCAAGGCGATTGGCGGGAATGAGGGTGTGGCCCGGAGTATGGGCATTAACAGCATGAGACTCAAGGTGATGACCTATATCATCGGCGGTGGATTTCTGGCTGTAGCGGCTATGGTCAAAGTAGGATATGCCGGAACGATGATGGGTGTGACCAGTATGCAGAGTATGAGTCAATGCTTTACGCCTATGATGGGGGTTATGATTGGAATGTATCTGTCGTCCTGTAATCCTGTTGTGGGTGTATTCATAGGCGAACTTGCCATTACGATTGTAAGTTCCGGGCTGGTGGCGCTGGGCATTGAATCCAGGCTGCAGAATGTGGTGGTAGGGATTTTCCTGCTGGCATTTATCGGAATGAAAGAGAACCGGGGAAGGTTGGCCGGGTTATGGAAGAAGGAAGGGAAAGCTGCGTAAGAGCAGCACAGAAATGGAGGGAAAAATGTTTTATCAGAAAGAAAATAAGTTGTTCTATACTTATGATAATGAGCTTGTGTGTGTAGAAGGATGGGGAGCGGATGCGCTGCGTGTCCGGGTGACGCACAACAGAGAGTTTAATGGGCACGACTGGGGTCTGGAGGAGTCGGTTTCGCATGAGGCATGCGTGACAATAGAGCAGAATGATGTGTACGGTATGCCGGGATTTACTAATTGGGGAGGAAAAGAAAGAATCTCCAGTGCATCCATTACGAATGGGAAGATCACGGCGAAAGTAAATCCTATGGGAGTGATGACTTTCTGCAGGCAGGACGGGAAGGAACTGCTCGGCGAAAACTGGAGAAGGCTCCGGGATCAGCCCAGTATGTCTCTTAATAGTGAAGGAAGGGAATTTCGTGCGGTTTCGGGCGAGACTTTCCGGGCAGTAATGCGCTTTAAGGCCTATGATGGAGAGAAGATATTCGGTATGGGGCAGTATCAGCAAAAGTATATGGATATGAAAGGCTGTACACTGGAGCTGGCGCACCGTAATTCCCAGGCAAGCGTTCCTTTTATGATCTCAAACCGTGGATATGGGTTCCTGTGGAACAACCCGTCAATCGGTAAAGTAACCTTCGGCAAGAATATTACGGAATGGACGGCGGAGACGGTCCGGCAGATCGATTACTGGATCGTAGCGGGAGATACACCTGCCGAGATTGAAGAGAAATATATGGCGGTAACCGGATATGCTCCAATGATGCCGGAATATGGACTCGGATTCTGGCAGTGCAAATTACGTTATCGAACCCAGGAAGAATTGTTGAAAGTGGCTAGAAAACATAAGGAACTGGGACTGCCCATGGATGTTATTGTTGCGGATTTCTTTCATTGGACACAGCAGGGCGAGTACAAATTTGATCCGGAATATTGGCCGGATGTGGAGGGTATGTGCCGGGAACTGGATGAGATGGGCATTAAATTGATGGTTTCCATATGGCCTACGGTTGACTACCGCTCGGAGAATTTCCAGGAAATGATGGAGAAAGGGTATCTGGTACGCACGGAAAGAGGTGTACGGGTGACGATGCAGTGTTTTGGGCAGGAAGTTTTCATGGATCCTACGAACCCCGGTACCAGAGAATTTGTGTGGAAGAAATCAAAAGAGAATTATTGGGATAAAGGGGTAAGGCTCTTCTGGCTGGATGAGGCGGAACCGGAGTATACGGTCTATGACTACGATAATTACCGGTATTATCTTGGAAGTAACACGGAAGTGGGGAATATTTATCCGGTGATGTACGCTAAGACCTTCTATGACGGTATGCGCAAGGCCGGTATGGAGAATCCCATGAACCTGCTGCGCTGTGCCTGGATCGGAAGTGCGAAATATGGGGCTTTAGTTTGGTCCGGAGACATTGATTCCACGTTTGAGTGTCTGCAGCGGCAGCTTCGGGCAGGGCTATCCATGGCGATCGCCGGTATCCCGTGGTGGACGACGGATATTGGCGGTTTCCATGGTGGTGACATTTCGGATCCCCGGTTTCAGAAGCTTTTGATCAGATGGTTTGAGTATGGATGTTTCTGTCCGGTATTCCGTCTTCACGGCAACAGAAATCCACAATACGGATTTTCGGGAGATATGATATCCGGAATCGGGCTTTTTGGAAGCGGTACGGATAATGAGGTCTGGAGTTACGGGGAAGAAAACCTGGAGATCATGAAAAAGTATCTGTTTATGCGGGAGCGGCTTCGTCCTTATATCAGAGAACAGATGAAGCTGACACATGAAAAGGGGACCCCGATCATGCGGCCGCTGTTCTATGATTTCCCGCAGGATGAGAAAGCGTGGGATGTAGATGATGCTTATATGTTCGGTCCGGATATCCTGGTTGCACCTGTTATTGAGGAAGATGTCGACAGCAGAATAGTCTATCTTCCGAGCGGCGCGAAATGGACGGATGTTTGGAGTGATAAGGAGCATGAAGGCGGACAAAAGATAGAGGTTGAGGCTCCTCTGGATCAGATTCCGTTATTCCTGAAGAATGGAGCGAGTCTGCCTGTCTTAGAGTAATCATCATTGTTAGTACATATAAAGGAGTGACTTACAGAACCGATTTTGGCAAGTCGCTCCTTTTTTATTTCTATTGGGTGTAGTATAATCATGGTAAATGACATCATAAAGCTTTGCTTCCGATTCCTGCCAAAGCTATATCCGGAAGCTTCTGTAAACCTGAAAGTGGAATTTAATGTAAATTTCCATAAAAATACAGGTGGGGAGGTAATAATATTGCAATATAAGAGACAGAAACAGAAAAGTATCGAGAATCGTGCCGGTTATATCAAAAGCATGATAAGCCTGATCATGGAATCGGATGGCATTACACAGGCAGAACTGGCGCACAGCCTGGAGATCAGCAATCCGACCATGATTGGCTACCTGAAAAAACTGAGGGAAAAAGAGCTTTTGGATGAAAGCGGCCGGCTGGATTCCGACGGGGGAAGGAGGCCGCGGAGTATCAGAGTAAATGGGGATTCTCATTTCTCGGTAGGCATCCATATCAAACCGGATTATTATCTGTTGGCTGTAGTCAATATGAAGAATGAGGTGAAGAAGACCAGACAGGTTGACATGCCGTTTCGGAACAGGATGGAGTATTGGAAAGATGTGAACGATTCCGTTAATGAAATATTGGAACAGAATGGGTTGGCATCCCGAGCGGTCGGGATAGGAATTTCGGTTCCCTGTGCAGTGCGCATTGAGGAAAATGATATTTTGTTTGCGTATTCTGCTCAGATCGGGGAAATCAATGGAACGAGGCTGAGCCAGATGCAGCCGTATTTTGATTTGCCGCTTTGTGTGGAAGGAGAGGCGGCTGCGGCGGGATATCGTTATTCTGTGATGAATGGCGTGGAAAATTTGGCTTATCTTATGGTGAATGACGGAATCGAAGGCGCCTATATTCAGAAAAATGAGATTTCCAGAGGGAATAACGGCTTTATGGGGATGTATGGGCACATCACAATTCATCCTGACGGCCAGGAATGTTTTTGTGGAAAAAAAGGATGTCTGGAGGTATATTGCAGCACGGATCGATTGCGGGAACATGCCGGGGGCAGTCTGAAAGAATATTGGAAGCTGTTGGAGCGAAAGGATCAGGAGGCTGTAAAGATATTTGATGAGTATTTGAACAACATGGCTATAGGGGTCGCCAATATTCTTATTATGATGGATTGCAGCGTGATCATTGGTGGCGAGATCGTGGATGGAATAGAGAAATACGCTTCCTTTATGGATCGGGCGCTGAGGCCGAGCTTCAATCTGATTTGGACACAGGAGCATTTCGGAACAATGGCAAAAATAGATTCCGGTGATATCTATAACCCTGCGGTGGGGGCTGCCATGATGCAGAATATGAGATTCATGACTTCATAGGTCTCATATTTTGTGTGGGGTTGGTAGGGGTTCGCCCATATTCCGAGGGCGTCATACCGCACTCCTTCTTAAAATAACGTGCAAAATGGGATAGATTCGCAAAGCCGGCCTGGGCGGCGGCCTGCCCTACGGGCATGGCTTCCACACGCAGCAGGTATTTGGCGCGCTCCAGTCTGGCCTCCAACAGCTCAGCCTTGGGAGAGCGGTTGAAGAAGAGATGATAATAGTTGTAGAACTGGCTGACGCCCAGATTGGTAAGGGCGGCCATGCTGTCGGTGGTCCAGGGTCTGTCGATGTGGGTCAGTATCTCGATCCGCGCCTTGCGGAACTGTTCGTAGAGGTCGGCCGGAATGCCGGAACCGTCCGGCCAGGTGTGCAGTTGTCTGGAAAAAAGGATAAACAGCTGGCGCAGCAGCATATCGGCCTGTTCCGGGTAAAAATCCTGTTTTAACACATTTTCCATATAGATGCTTCGCAGCACCGTATTCATGGCGCCCGGATCGGGCAGGTAGACGACCCGGTTGGCGGGCAGATCGTAGTCTTTCAGAAAATCTTCCTCATCACAGGTAAAATGAACAAAGCTGTTTTTGAAGCGCCTGACCGCCTGATAGATCTGCGCCTCTCCCGGGGTGTAGAGCAGGAAGGCGTTTTCTTTTGTAACGATCGTCTCCGCACCAAGCTGTATCTTCATGGGTGTGATCAGATAGAGGAACAGATAATCTCCGCTGCCGGAGGGGCGGTTGATCATGTCATAGTCGGGATTGGAACGGTTGTAGTCGCAGTAGCCGGGATAGAACATGGCGGGGATTCCTTTCTGGAGGTGATTTGCGCGTGTGATGAGCCGGGTGCCGCAGAGAGCGGAACGTCCGGGATCAGCGTACCTTAGTATCAAATTCATGGTATCCAAAATCGGAAAAAAAGTCAAATAGAACGGAAGAAAAGATATGGCAATTTTCTCTGTTTTTGATAGAATGAGGTTATTGTTACAGCGGATACCGCAGGAACGGCATAAAAGCCTGTTTGGCTGTCTGCGGCATAAGCGGCAGCGGTTTGAAACCGGGATCTGCGGAAATAAAGAAGAGCAGAGCAGAATCTGAAATTCTGCCCGCGTCTTCAGTGCAAAGCGCTTCGGAATGGAGGAAAAAATGAAGAAAGCACAAGTGATCATCGACAAAGAATATATCGTTGGCGGCATTGATAAGAGGATCTACGGCTCTTTTATCGAGCATCTGGGCAGAGCGGTGTATGAGGGCATCTATCAGCCGGAGAGTCCTTTTGCGGACGAGCAGGGATTCCGCAAGGATACGCTGGCGCTGGTAAAGGAGTGCGGTGTGCCCATCGTGCGTTATCCGGGCGGCAACTTCGTATCCGGTTACAAGTGGGAAGACGGCGTGGGACCGAAGGAGAAGCGCCCCAGCCAGGTGGATCTTGCCTGGGAGGTTGTGGAGACGAATCAGTTCGGACTCAATGAGTTTGCCGACTGGGCGAAGAAGGCCGGCACGGACGTTATGATGGCGGTCAATCTGGGCACCAGAGGCATTCAGGAGTCGAAGGAGCTGCTGGAATACTGTAACTTCAAGGGCGGCACGCAGATGAGCGAGCTGCGTAAGTCTCACGGGTATGAGGCGCCGCACAATATCAAGACCTGGTGTCTGGGCAACGAGATGGACGGCCCCTGGCAGATCGGCCATAAGACGGCGGAAGAATACGCAAGGCTGGCCAATGAGACCGGCAAGGCCATGAAGATTCTGGACCCTTCCATCGAACTGGTGGCATGCGGCAGTTCCAACTCCCATATGCCGACTTTCGGCGACTGGGAAGCGAAGGTGCTTGACGAGTGTTACGACACGGTGGACTATGTTTCCATGCACCAGTATTACGGCAATGCGGACAATGATTCCGCCAGTTTCCTGGCAAGCAGCGTAGATCTGGATCGTTTTATCACTACGGTGGTATCCATCTGTGATTTTGTAAAAGGCAAGCATCATGGAAGCAAGAATATCAATATCTCACTGGATGAGTGGAATGTATGGTATCACTCCAATGAGGCGGACAAGAAGCTGGAGAAATGGATCCAGAAGCCGCACCAGCTGGAGGATGTCTATAATTTCGAAGATGCGCTTCTGGTGGGCAGTATGCTGATCACCATGCTCAGACATGCGGACCGTGTGAAGATCGGTTGTCTTGCACAGCTTGTCAACGTGATCGCGCCGATCATGACCTCCGATACCGGAGCGTGGAGACAGACCATCTTTTATCCTTATATGCATGCGGCGACGCTGGGACAGGGCACGGTTTTGAATACCATCGTGAAGTCTCCAGTCTATGAGGCGAAGAAGCACGGCGAGGCGCCGTATCTGGATTGTGTGGTCGTAGACAACGGCGAAAAAGAAGAAGTGGTAGTTTTTGCAGTCAACAAGGATCTGGAAGAGGACATGGAAGTGACGCTGGATCTCAGGCAGTATGCGGGCTATCGGGTACAGGAGCATATCGTGATGCACAACGAAGACCTGAAAGCGGCGAATACGGAGGCGGATCCTGAGCGTGTCGTTCCGAAGGCCGGCGGCAATGCCAGAGTGGAAGACGGCGTGCTGCACACCGTTTTCGGAAAGAAGAGCTGGAATGTGATACGTCTTGCCAGATAAAATCTGCCCGTCAAATATAGTTCTTCCTTATTGCTTTACCATAGAAAAGGACACCCCGGTTGTTACTGTTTTTGCACCGGGGTGTCTTTTGACGTCTGTAAAAAAGGGGCTTCGCCACAGTAGGGAAATAATGATTGCAGTTTGGCAGGGAATGTGCTATGTTGTTGGTGTTTTGAATGTATTTTGTGCGGCCGGTTTTTTGACAGGCTGATAAAGTTTCTGGTGGCAGCGCTGTGTTTGAAGGCACAGGCCTGCACATCGAGAAGGGAGCATGGTTTTTATTATGGAAAAGGATATGACAAAAGGCAGCCCTATGCGGCTGATCCTCGGCTTTGCAGTGCCGCTTCTGTTCGGCCTGCTTTTTCAACAGCTCTACAGTATGGTGGATACCATCATCGTAGGGCATTATCTGGGTGTGGATGCGCTGGCGGCAGTGGGGGCGACCGGTTCTGTGAATTTCCTGATCATCGGATTCTGTATGGGCGTGTGCAACGGGTTTGCGATTCCGATCGCGCAGGAATTCGGTGCGGGCCATGAGGATGATCTGCGCATATTTGTGGGAAACTGCGTGCGCCTGTCGGCAGCCTTTGCGGTGGTGATGACGATCGTGGTGGTGCTGCTTTGCCGGCCGATCCTGCAGCTTATGCGGACACCGGAGAATATCATCGACGGCTCTTACGCCTACATCATCATTATTTTTGCCGGAATCCCGGTTACGTATCTGTACAATATGACGGCGGCCATCATCCGCTCGCTGGGGGACAGCAGGACGCCGGTCATCTTTCTGGTGCTGTCGGCGGTGCTGAATATTTTTCTGGATCTGCTGTGCATCATCGTATTACATATGGGTGTTTCGGGAGCGGCAGCGGCCACGGTGGTGTCGCAGGCTGTGGCCGGTATATGCTGCCTTATTTATATGAAGAAAAAGTATGACATCCTGAAGCTGGCAAAGAACGACTGGCGATGGAACAGGGGCTATGCGCTCAAGCTGTGCAATATGGGAATTCCCATGGGGCTGCAGTATTCGATCACGGCGATCGGCAGCGTGGTGCTGCAGAGCGCCGTCAACGGGATCGGTTCCGATGCCGTGGCGGCGGTGACGGCGGGCAGCAAGCTGAGTATGCTGATGGCCTGTCCCATTGATGCCATGGGTTCTACGATGGCGACTTACGGCGGACAGAATATGGGAGCGGGGAATCTGGAACGTGTGGGAAAAGGTCTGAAATCCTGCACGATCCTCGGGCTGCTCTATTCTTTTATTGCCATTGCGGTGGTGTTTGTGGCGGGAAGACAGCTTCTGCTTTTGTTTTTGGAGGCAGGAGAAGGGGCGATCCTGGAGGATGCCTGCTATTACATCCGCAGAAATGTGATATTCTATTTTCCGCTGGCAATGGTGAATATTGTCCGCTTTCTGATCCAGGGCATGGGATTCAGCAGACTGGCCGTGTTTGCGGGGGCCTTCGAGATGCTGGCCCGGGGGCTGGCCGGGTTCGTGCTGGTGCCGCTGTTTGGATTTACCGCGGTGTGCTTTGCGAACCCGCTGGCGTGGATCTTTGCGGATCTGTTCCTGATTCCGGCGTTTTTCTTTGTGCGGAAGCAGGCGGAAAGAATGCTGCGGACCGGTTAAAAATACAGTATTTATGGATTGAGACAAAATGCGCTTCATGGTAGAATATAGAAAACTGTTATGCGGAACAATATTTTACGAAAGAAACAGGAAAAGAAAAGAACGTGAACCGGTCAACGGCAGGGTCACAGGGAAACGGTAAAAAGGGAGAAGAACATGGGATATCAGGAGGCATACGACAAACTGAAGAAGTATGGACAGCTGCATGTCTTACAGTATTACGAGGAATTGAGCGACGCGCAGAAGGAGGCGCTGCTGGCGCAGATCATGGATACGGATCTGGCTGTGCTGGCGCAGTGTCTGCATAAGGAGGAGTTGAACCCGCGGGGGGAGATCACACCGATCGAGGTGATGAAGCTGTCCCAGATCGAAGAGCGGCGGGAGGAGTTTGTGCAGACCGGACTGGAGGCCATCCGCGCCGGCAAGGTGGGAGCGGTCATGCTGGCGGGCGGCATGGGCACCAGACTGGGGGCCGATGTCCCCAAGGGAACTTATAACATCGGGCTGACGAAAGAGGTCTATATTTTCCAGCGGCAGGTGGAGAATCTGCTGGATGTGGTACACCAGGCCGGGGCGTGGATCCCTCTTTATGTGATGACCAGTGACAAGAACCATGAGGTGACGCAGGCCTTTTTTAAAGAAAAGGATTACTTCGGCTACAATCCTGACTATGTGACCTTTTTCATGCAGGATATGGCGCCTGCTTCCGATTATAACGGCAAAGTATATATGGAAGAGAAGTATAAGATGTCCACGTCTCCCAACGGCAACGCCGGGTGGTTTCTGTCCATGATCAAATGGGGTGTGGCAGACCAGGTGAAGGAGGCGGGCGTCGAATGGCTGAATGTGTTCGCGGTGGACAACGTGCTGCAGCGCATTGCCGATCCCTGTTTCGTAGGCGCGACGATCGCCACGGGCAGCGCTTCGGGGGCAAAAGTGGTGAAGAAGAACGCTCCCGACGAGCGGGTAGGGGCGATCTGCTTAGAAGACGGCAGGCCCTCCATCGTGGAATATTATGATATGACGCAGGAATTGATGGACGCTGTCGATGAGCAGGGCGAACCGGCTTATGAGTATGGCGTAATCCTGAATTATCTGTTCAGACAGAAGGATCTGTGGGAGATCGCGGCGGGGCGGCTGCCTTTGCATATCGTGGAGAAAAAGATCCCCCATCTGGATGAACAGGGCCGGCCGGTGAAGCCGGAAGAGCCCAACGGCTATAAATTCGAGCAGCTGGCGCTTGACCTTGTGCATGAGATGGATTCCTGCCTGCCTTATGAGGTAGTCAGAAATCGTGAGTTTGCGCCGATCAAGAATGAGACAGGGATTGACTCCGTGGAGAGCGCAAGAGTGCTGTGTCAGGAGAACGGAATCGAGCTGTAAACATTTTGACAGGTTTGAATAACATTCTCCTATTGAATAAACCAAACTTTTAAGTGTACACTATCAGTAGAATAAGGAACAGACAATGCCTTGAAATTTAACATTTTCACAAGGCGGCACAAAAAGAAAGGGCGGGTACATTAAAATGGCAATTTTGGTAACGGGCGGCGCCGGTTATATCGGTTCCCACACGGTAGTAGAGTTACAAAACGCAGGGTATGAAGTGGTGGTCGTGGACAATCTGTCGAACTCCAGTGAGAAATCTCTTGAGCGGGTGGAGAAGATCACAGGGAAGCCGGTGAAATTTTACAAGGCGGACATTCTGGACAGGGAAGCGCTTGAGAAGATCTTTGCACAGGAGAAGATCGATTCCTGTATTCATTTCGCAGGCTTGAAGGCGGTAGGCGAATCCGTACAGAAGCCCTGGGAGTATTATGAGAACAATATCGCAGGCACGTTGACACTGGTGGACGTGATGCGTAAGAACGGCGTGAAGAATATCATCTTCTCATCCTCGGCGACCGTGTACGGCGATCCGGCTATCATTCCGATCACGGAGGAGTGCCCGAAGGGCCAGTGTACGAATCCTTACGGCTGGACGAAATCCATGCTGGAGCAGGTTCTTTCCGACATGCAGAAGGCTGATCCGGAATGGAATGTGATTCTGCTTCGTTACTTTAACCCCATCGGCGCGCACAAGAGCGGTACCATCGGTGAGAATCCGAACGGCATCCCGAACAACCTGATGCCTTACATCACACAGGTTGCAGTGGGCAAGCTGAAAGAGCTTGGTGTGTTCGGCAATGATTATGACACCCATGACGGCACGGGCGTCCGCGATTATATCCATGTAGTAGATCTGGCGCTCGGCCATGTGAAGGCGCTTAAGAAGATCGAGGAGAAAGCGGGACTCTGCATCTATAACCTCGGCACAGGCACAGGCTACAGCGTGCTGGATATGGTGAAGAACTTCGAGGAAGCCAACGGCGTGAAGGTTCCTTACGTGATCAAACCGAGACGTGAGGGCGATATCGCGACCTGCTACTCCAACGCGGATAAAGCGAAGAGAGAGCTTGGCTGGGAAGCACAGTACGGCATCCGGGAGATGTGTGCCGATTCCTGGAGATGGCAGAGCAATAATCCGAACGGTTATGAGGACTGATGACCGCCGGCGGATTCATGACAGAGAGCGAAAGCAGGGGACGGATTCCTGCATAAAATAAAGAAAGGGTGCAGCGTGAAAGGTTGAAATGCATTTCACGCTGCATCCTTTTTTGAGTGCTTTTGAGTGGCAGCATCATGCCAGCTGCTGCTGGCCGATATGCTGTATCTCATCATTGAGCGCCAGCATTCTGGCATCCAGATCCGATACCATCTGCGCACATTCCACCAGCTCGTCTTTGATATGCTCCGGTGCATTGCCTTCGAATTTGTAGTGGATCTTGTGCTCCAGGCTGGCCCAGAAATCCATGGCTACAGTCCTGATCTGGATCTCCACCTTGGTGTCTGCAATGCGGTCCGACAGATATACGGGCACTGTCACCAGCATGTGGTAACTCTTGTAGCCGCTGGCCTTCGGGTTGACGATGTAGTCCTTAACGGAGATGACCTTGATATCACTCTGGTTGCTGATCATCTCCGCGATCTGGTAGATATCCGATGAAAAGGAACAGATAACGCGGATGCCGGCTATATCGTTGACATAGCGGACCATATTGTTGATGGTTGATTCATAACCATGCTTCTTCAGTTTCTTGACGATGCTCTCCGGTGTCTTGATACGTGATTTGATGTGTTCGATCGGGTTGTACCTGTGTACATGCTGAAATTCGTCATTCAGGATCTCCAGCTTCGTGGAGATCTGTTTCAGCGCGGAATTATAGATCAGTGTCACTTCTTTCCAACTGTCTATGTCGCCGTCTCGGTCTATTCTTACTTCCATTATTTTACCCCGGGTCCCGGTCTGTGCCGCGACCACCTGCCTTTACAATATTGATGATGCAATCCTACATACACCGGCAGCTGTTGATGATCGTGCCACCGGGTAATACGAATCGAATAAAGTATACCATATATCCTGTAAAAAACGTATATTTTACACAAAAACTTCATAAATATTTAATTTTTATTGTATATTTTGTGACGTTGTGTTCACACTTTTTCATGAGTGCCGCTGCCTGTATACGGTCTGCAGAAGAGACAGCAGAACAGGACCGGCGCCGTCACCACAAATGGGTACATATAGCGGACCAGCACCGCCGGGGACAGAAGCAGCGTCAGATAGTAGCACACCAAAAAAACTGCCGGCAGCAGGAGCGTATACTGTCTTTTGTAGATCACTGCGGCCATATACAGACACAGAAGCCACCAGTAAAAAGCGGGTGCGAAGAGAAGGCGCAGAATGGGTATGTTCTGATAGCTGTTGTCCGATACGATCTGCTCCATCACGGCCCGCAGCCCGGGCAGAAGGCTTTGCTGTGGGATCTCACAGCCGGCAGGCATCGTTCTGGTGTCGGTGGACAGATAGCCGAAGCCGCTTTCCGAGCCGAGACCGTAGATCTGCGCATGGCTTCGGTCTTCCAGAAACCAGTAGCCGACCGAGGTGTCCAGAAAAGCATCGATATAGATCTGCGGATGTTCCAGTCCCAGCCGGATCCATGTTTTGATCAGGCCGGCGGGATCGTCGTGGATCACCGCTCTGTTTTTTACGGGGTCGGCCAGATAAGGATTGTAGGCCGCAAAAACCCATTCGGAAGGGATATATTGATCCAGCGTCTGCCGCATTTCGGGCGGGAGCGACTCTTCCGCGTTTACTCTTGTGCGGGCCATCTGCTGTAAGGGGATGCTCAGCATTTCTCTGGGACTGCCGTTTTGGGCGCCCAGAGCAGTTTTCAGCGCAAGATTGCCGGCCACGGACAAAACAAGTGCCAGGACGGTAAACGCCAGACAGCTGCGCCACGATACACGTCCCGCCTGCTTTTTTGCACGCAGCAGAAAGCACAGGACGGGAAGGGAGAGCAGCAGCGCGTAGAGGGCGTTATTGCGAAACAGCAGCATACCCGTGGTAAAAAGGACATAGCGGATCCAGTCCCGGCGCTGAAAGCTGTCTTTTGTGCCGTCTGTCATCTCGCAGACTGAGAGAGTGGCAAGCAGAACAAGCGCGGAGAACAGGACATCCTTTGTGGTGCTCAGCGCCAGCACCGAGTTGGTCGGGAACAGGGCGTAGAACAGCAAAAGGCCGGTCCGCAGGGCAAAGGGCACATTTCTCTTTGCCAGCCACGCAAGCGTATAGCCGAAGGCGGCCGCCATCAGGAGCATCTGCACGACGGAGTGGATTGCCATGCCCGCCGGATAGGAGCCGGGCAGACTACCGCCCAGCCGGAAAAAAGCTCCTAAGAACAGTGTATGCAGCAGCGGATGATGTGTGCTGTAATCATGAGCCAGCACCTGGTACAGCTGCCCTTCCGCGTCGTAGGCAAACACCGAAGGATAGTAGGCCAGAAAGACCGGTATCCAGCCAAGCAGGATCAGGACGGTGGAGCAAAGCCAGATCTGCCATGCAGGCCGGCCGGTGCGCGGCTGTTGGTCCGGCTGCGGCCGGTGATCTTCGGAAGGCTGCTGGTCTGTCTGCTGTTTTCTGCCTGCATTTTGGCAGAAGAGCAGACAGGGCGCGATGCAGGCGGACGCCAGTACCGCCAGGCACAGAATCTGCATGAGCAGCCAGGGCAGCCGTGACAGACTGTGAAGGGCCGTACCGTCCCGCCGCAGCAGGCAGCCCAGCACATGGGATGTCGCCACGGGGATGCCCCATAACAGGGAATGCACCTTAAGCCGCCGATCCGTAAGTTGCAGATAATGCCACAGCAGCAGGAAGCATATGACGGTGCCGGCGCCATAAAACAGTACCAGCGGCAGCCGGCCGCATGACTTCGTCCACAGCGCCAAAGATGCCGCCAAATTTATATTTATGACGGACAGTGCCAGAGATATGACTGCTTTTGCGGATTTTTCCGGATTTCTTTTGCGGAAATCTTTATTTTTATACTCTTTATGCTCTTTATGCGTAGTCTCGGTATTGTACATATCAATATTTCTCCCTGTGGTTTCCGGTATCACAGTTACAGTGTATCATTTTGGCAGGGAAAGAAAAAGGGAAAAGTGTTTACATTTCGACAGGGGATTTGTATAGTAAAGTATAGCAGGCAACAGATGTCGTTTACTGTAACTACAGATAAAAAAGTGATACAAAAAGGAGTGCGGCCATGTTCCGTTTGTGGGCAAAAGTATTTGAAAATAACCATCTGATCAGAGATACCGTCATCGAAGATCCCGGGGAGGATACGCGGACGCACAAGGTGTTCCGCGCGCTGGATGAAGTGTGCTGCCGGTTCGATCTGGGAAAGCCGATCTGGCTTGATGCTACAGTCCAGGACTTCAAACGCCATGATAAAACCAGATTCACGCAGGATAATTTTATCGAGACCATTGATTTCGATTATCTGGAAATTCATGTCATAGAAGAAGACTAACCAGTACGACAGACAGGCGTCATAAAAATTTCGTAACAGTTCAGCCTTCGGCTTCTCTGTTACGGAATCTGCCCATTCCAAGTCGCCTGTGGCGAGGGGCAGATTCCTTTGGCAAAATTTACGCATTCTCACGCACTTTGCCAAAGCAAAGTGCAATTGCAGTAAATGCAAAGTGCTGGGCTGAACTGTTACAAAATCTCAAATTGTAATGCATAAATCTATTGACGTGGCATATGATACGTAGTAGTATTGTTATATCTTATATGTAGTATTGAAAACTACATAATGAAATATGAATACTATATAATAAAGCCTGCAATATGAATTTCACTGCTCCGCTGTATTTGGCGGAAAGAAGGGAGTTATCTATGCAAATTACAATTCGGGAACCCGGAAGTGCGATCACACATTTTATCGGAATGATGATGGCCATTGTGGCGGCCGCGCCGCTGCTGGTAAAGGCGGCGCTTGATGCGGATATGACGGCGCTTGTCGCCATGACGGTTTTTATCGGCAGTATGGTGTCTCTCTACGGCGCCAGCGCTGTCTATCACAGTGTCACGGTCAAAGAGAATATTCTGAAAGTGTTCCGCAAGCTGGATCATATGATGATCTTCGTGCTGATCGCCGGCTCTTATACGCCGGTCTGTCTGGTCGTTCTGGGCGGCAGGACAGGATATACGCTGCTGGCGGTGGTGTGGGGGATCGCCGTTGTCGGTATGGTGGTCAAGGCCTGCTGGATCACCTGTCCGAAATGGTTTTCGTCCCTGATCTATATCGCCATGGGCTGGGTGTGCCTGGCAGTTTTCGGGACGCTGTGGAATACGTTGCCCCACGGCGCTTTTCTCTGGCTGCTGGCCGGCGGGATCGTCTATACGGCAGGCGGCGTCATCTACGCACTGAAATTGCCGATCTTCAATGCCAGACATAAATATTTCGGTTCCCATGAGATCTTCCATCTGTTTGTGATGGGCGGGAGCATTTGTCATTTTGTGTTCATGTATTTGTATGTGGCGTAATGTTATTAACTAAGGTTCCCGCATAAAATGAGGAGTGCCCAGACACCTTACGGCGCCTGGGCTATTATGAAAAAAATTTATCTATCTGCGTATTGTCAGGTAGTACATGCTTGCTTGTTGCTATGAATAAAGTATACGATGAAATTATGAATAAACTGTGAACGGCATGTGAAGTTATCGTTAATATTTACAAAGAAAGATGGGAAACAAACCGAAGATTGTACGAATTGCATAAAAGGTGAATTATTATGCAAAAAAGGTTCTGTTGTCAGAAGTGTGGAAAGATGATAAAATACATTCAACCGCCGGCGGCGGGAAACAGTTGACAGGGATGAGAGGACAAGGATGACAGTCGGAGGAAAAAGGATGGATACTTTTATAGATAAACTGGCGCAGAAGAAAAATGCGCAGGAGATGATCAAAGCGAATATGACGGCCGAGGCCGCGAAGATGGAACAGCTCCAGAACCAGATGCAGGCCAACGACGGTCTGATGCAGGAAATACGGAAGGTGAATCTGAAGACGGTCGAGAATGTGGCGGAGATGCGGAAGGCACTGGAGACCTGTATCGAGAAACTGGATGCCCTGCAGGCGGACAGCAGTCAGGCCGAGCAGGAACAGGAGACGCTGGCGGAGATCAAGAGCCTTCTGGAAGAGAAGTTCCGGCAGTCCGAGGATTTCATGCACAAGGAGAATGTCAAAGTGTACCGCAATGTGCAGGCGGCGCTTGTGGAAGAGCTGAATAAGCAGACGGAAGAGCTGAAGAGCAGCCAGCCGTCCGGCAACGGCCCCAGGGCGCTGATACCGATTTCCGTTCTGATCCTGATCGGTGTGGCCGCGGATATTGTGCTGCAGGTATTATCCATGATGAATTTTAAATTCTTCTGATGTGCCCGGCTGACGCCGGCATGACGCAGGAGAAGGTAACAGGAATGCGAATGAATAAAATATGCATAAATATTGGAGGCAGTTATGGGCAGACAGGTATGGAAACCGGGTAATATGCTCTATCCCCTGCCGGCGGTTCTGGTCAGCGTGGCGGACAGGCAGGGGAATGCCAATCTCTTTACCGTGGCATGGACAGGTACGGTCTGTTCGGATCCGCCCATGGTTTCGATCTCGGTCAGGCCGGAGCGGTATTCCTATCATATGATAGAGGAGACGGGGGAATTTGTCGTGAATCTGACCACGGAGGCGCTGGCCTGTGCCACAGACTACTGCGGGGTTAAAAGCGGCAGGGATGTGGATAAATGGAGTGCGATGAAGCTGACGCCGCTTAAGGGAGAGCATGTGCAGGCGCCCATGGTGGCGGAGAGCCCCGTCAATCTGGAGTGCCGCGTGACCAGAAAGCTGGAACTGGGCACCCATCACATGTTTCTGGCAGAGGTGTTGGCAGTGCATGTGGATGAAACCTATATGGACGAAAACGGCAGCTTCCGCCTGAACGCCGCCAGGCCCCTGGTCTATTCCCACGGACGCTATCTGGGTATCGGAAAGGAACTGGGCACCTTCGGCTACAGCGTGCGGAAGAAACCGAAGCACACGAAGAACAACGATCACAAACATACAGACAGGCGCAGGAAAACAGCCGGGAAACGATGACCAGACGGGCAGTCTGGATTCAGCCGTCTCCTTCCGGCTGTTCTTTTTTTGCTTTCTGCGCAGGGGTGTGCCGGCCGGAGAGCAGGCTGCCGCGGACAACGGCGTCCGCGCCGTAGCGGCTGCGGATGGCGTCCAGCGCCTGGTCGAGCTGTTCTTTTTTGCGTGAGGCGGGGCGTCCGGCATACAAACCGGCCTCTGCCGGCCCGTTCTGTGCGGGGGTGGGCAGGTCAAACAGGGAAAGCTGCACAGGTTCGCCCTCGGCGGTCAGCTTTGAGGAACGGATGCCCAGCAGGCGTACCGGTGTGCCGTCCCAGATCTCGTCAAAAAGGCAGCAGGCGGTCTGGTAGATGATATCCGTCTGGCTGGTGGGCGAAAGCAGCGTGGTCTGGTGGGAAACCTTCTTAAAGGTATTGTATTTGATCTCTGTGCTGACCATGGAAGCAGACTGCCCGGATCTGCGCAGCCGTCCGGCCACGGATTCGGCCAGAGAGAGCAGCACCCGATGGGCGGTCTCCCTGTCTGCCGCGTCCTGGCTTAAGGTGGTGGAGTTGCCGATCCCTTTGGCCTCTGCCTGTTCGACCACGACTTCGGAGCTGTCAATGCCGTTGGCATATTCCCAGAGCAGTACGCCGTGGCTCTTTAGATGGGCCAGGATCACGCTGCGGTCTGCGCAGGCCAGGTCGCCGATCGTCAGGATCTCCAGCTTGCGCAGCGTCTCCACACTGGAATGGCCGCACATAAAGAGCGAGGACACCGGCAGCGGCCACAGCTTCTGCCGGATCTCGCTGGCGTAGAGTGTGTGCACCAGATCCGGCTTCCTGAAATCGGAGGCCATCTTTGCCAGCACCTTGCGGTCGGATATGCCCACATTCACGGTGAAGCCCAGTTCCTGCCTGACCCGGTCTTTGATCAGATGAGCGGCCTCTTCCGGGGAGGGATACTGCCTGCAAAGCGGCGTATAATCCAGATAGCACTCGTCCACACTGACCTGCTCGAGATCCGGGCTGAAATCCGACAGAAGTGTCATAAGTTCCCGGCTCCTGCGGCTGTACAGTTTATGGTCCGGCGGCTCCAGCGTCAGCCCGGGGCATTTGCGCAGTGCATTGACGATGGGTTCTCCGGTCACGACGCCGTAAGCTTTGGCCGGAATGGACTTCGCCAGCACAACGCCGTGTCGTTTGGCCATATCTCCGCCGATGATGGCCGGGATCGTGCGCAGATCCACATCAGATCCGTTATGCAGTTTCTCCAGTGCACTCCAGCTTAAATAAGCGGAGTTGACGTCTATATGAAAAATGATTCTTTCCATGTCGGTTTCCTGCCTTGCAAAAAAAGGTGAGTCGATTACTTTGCCATATTCTTAATTCTACCACAGAAATGCCGTCATGTCTCTATAAATCGAACATTTGTACGAAGTTTGCAAAAAAATAAATGTGATGTAATCCCATACGATTTGGAATAAGCAGATTCCGTGGCAGAGAATCCGCAGGCCGGCCCTTTCCTGTAAAAATGTACAATGATGCATAATACTTTACATTTTGGGGAAATACTGCTAGAATATAAAATGTTACATTTTTGTTACGGAATATGAAGGATAAATGACGTCAGAGACGCGTCAGACGACAGATAAATAATTATGATGAAAAAAATCAGCAGACATTATAAAAAAATGAAAATTGCATATATTAAGGTTGCGGCACTTGCAGTGTTTGCCGGCATACTTTTTTTCCCGACCTGGCAGAAGCTGGAAAGTACGGGGGACAATATTTTCACGGTATATCTGAATGATACGCAGGTAGGTATCGTGGGGAACCTGGAGCAGGTGGAGAGCTGCCTGATCGACGCCCGCAGGAAGCTGGCGGGAACCAGTGATGAGCTGGTGCTGGCGGACAGCGAGCTGCGCTGTGAGGGAAGCGAGGTGCTCTGGGGGAAGGTGGACGACCCTGCGGATTTGACCGTCAGTATGGCAGGCGTACTCAGAAACAGTGTCAAGGAGACGCTGAACCGTTCCTATACGGTCAAGATCAACGAATATACGGTGAATCTTGCCAGCACACAGGAAGTGCTTGCGCTGCTGCAGGCTTCCATCAACCGTTATGATCATGAGAAGGAGTATTACGTGGATCTGGTGCTGGACGGTAACCGGGAGCTGAATGTGCTGACGACGCAGATTTATTCGGCGGCCGAACAGGAGGAAGAGGAGCAGGCTGCGGAGGAGGTCATGACCAGCTCGGGGATCGACGCTGCTTTTGACGAGATGTTCGCGGAGATCGAGCCGGATATGGAGAAGGACTTTTCTGACTATGAACTGGGCCTTATGTCGCTGCAGTTCGGCGATACGGTGGAGGTGGTGGAGTCTTACCTTCAGGATTATGAGCTGACTTCCCTGGATACCGCCATCGAGGAAGTGACGAAGGATCAGGAGAAGGAGCAGATCTATGAGGTAGTACCGGGAGACACCCTGTCCCAGATCGCGGAGAAGAATGAGATCCCGCTGGCGGATCTGATCGCCATGAATGAGACGATCGAGAATGAGAATTCCATGATCCGTGCAGGGGACGAGCTGATTGTCACGGTTCCGGAGCCGGAGCTGTCAGTAGAGCGTGTGGAAGAAGTGTATTACGAGGAAGATTATGAGGCGGAGATCGTCTATGTAGATAATGATAACTGGTATACCACGGAGATGAAGACGCTGCAGGAGCCTTCTGCGGGACATCGCATCGTGGTGGCCAATGTTTCCTATCGGAACAATGAAGAGACCGCCAGAGAGATACTGAAAGAGGAGATCACTTACGAGGCAGTGCCGAAGATCGTGGAGCGCGGCACGAAGATCCCGCCGACTTATATCAAGCCGCTGTCAGGCGGACGGCAGTCTTCCGGCTTCGGAAGGAGGAAGGCGCCCACCAGAGGCGCAAGCAGTTATCACAAGGGTATCGACTGGGCGACACCGGTAGGTACGGCCGTCATGGCATCGTCGGCTGGAACCGTTGTAAGGGCCGGCTGGGGAAGCGGCTATGGTTATGTGGTCTACATCAACCACGCGGACGGCAGACAGACAAGATACGGTCATCTGAGTAAGGTCCTGGTATCTCCGGGACAGCAGGTTGCGCAGGGGCAGAAGATCGCCTTGAGCGGTAACACGGGTGTGAGTACGGGACCTCACGTGCACTTCGAGATGCTGATAGGCGGCTCGCAGGTAAATCCGCTCAAGTATCTGAATTAGTACAGTGTACTGGTATGGCTGCGCTGCCTGTTTTTACACTAACTACATCCTGCGGTGATATACGGTGCCTGTTTATGGTGAAACTGCCCATTTACAAATGTGCAGATTATGGTATACTGTTAAGTAATTGCTGTAAAAGTTATTTATAAAAATTTAAGAATTCAGGAATCCTGAATTATCCTATAACTTGAGATCATAACTGCTTTAACAGAGATACATTTTTTGCTTAGATTATTCAGAGTTTAATTCGTTTATCATACAGGGGACTATTTATGGAACAATATGCGATTAAAGGTGGAAATCCGTTAGTCGGCGAGGTGGAGATCGGCGGTGCCAAGAATGCGGCGCTGGCTGTTCTTGCTGCGGCTATTATGACGGATGAGACCGTTGTGGTAGAGAACGTACCGGATGTCAGGGATACCAATGTGCTGATGCAGGCGATGGAGAGTATCGGCGTCATTATCCAGAGAGTGGACAGGCATACGGTTAAGATCAATGCTTCCCAGATCAGTGATCTGGTGATCGAAGACGATTATATCAAGAAGATCAGGGCATCCTACTATCTGCTGGGTGCGCTTCTTGGCAAGTATAAGAAAGCGGAGGTGGCGCTTCCGGGCGGCTGCAATATCGGACTGCGGCCGATCGACCAGCATATCAAGGGATTTCGTGCGCTGGGAGCCAACGTGAGGATCGAGCACGGCCTGATCATCACAGAGACAGAGAGATTAAGAGGAAATCACGTCTATATGGACGTGGTATCGGTGGGCGCCACCATGAATGTGATGATGGCTGCCGTGATGGCGGAAGGCCAGACCGTGATCGAGAATGCGGCGAAGGAGCCTCATGTGGTGGATCTTGCGAACTTTTTAAACAGTATGGGCGCGAACATCAAGGGCGCCGGTACGGATGTGGTCAAGATCAGGGGCGTATCGCGTCTGCACGGCACGGAATACGGCATCATTCCGGATCAGATAGAGGCCGGGACCTTTATGTTTGCGGCTGCGGTGACGAAGGGCGATGTGACGGTCAAGAATGTGATCCCCAAGCATCTGGAATCCATCAGCGCGAAGCTTTTGGAGATCGGCTGCGAGGTGGAGGAATCGGACGATGCCGTGCGGGTGGTGGCGGCTAAGCCGCTGGCGCATACCCACGTCAAGACACTGCCTTATCCGGGATTTCCTACGGATATGCAGCCCCAGATCACGGTCACACTGGGCCTGTCTGCCGGGACAAGCATCGTGACGGAGAGCATTTTTGAGAATCGTTTCAAATATGTGGACGAGCTTACCCGCATGGGGGCCAATATCAAGGTGGAGAGCAACACGGCGATCATAGACGGCGTGGGCAAATATACAGGCGCAGGCATTACGGCGCCGGATTTAAGGGCGGGCGCGGCACTGGTGATCGCGGCGCTTTCGGCGGAAGGGATTACAACGATAGACGATATTAAGTATATCGAGAGAGGCTATGAAGATTTTCACCTCAAGCTCCAGGGACTGGGGGCGCAGATTGATAAGGTCACTACGGAGCGGGACCTGCAGAAGTTCAAGCTGAAGGTCGGATGATCATGGCCGATATTTCCTGTTGACAGATATGCCTGCAGGGTGTATTGTATCTACAGAAGTTGTTAACAACTATATATAGAAGTTTCTCTTATTCAGAGTGGTGGAGATACATAGGATCTGTGAAGCCACGGCAACCCCTTTGTGAGAAGGAAGGTGCCAACCTGAGCGAAAGCACTGTCATCATGACAGATCGAACAATAAGAGGATTTGATTACTGGGTGTCAGGTCCGCTTATTTCGATAAGCGGATTTTTTTTACACTGAAATGTTTGCATTTCATGCGATCATGACCATAAACAGAAGAGTATGAAACAAAAAGGAGAAGAAAAGATGGAGAAGAGACTATTTACCTCAGAGTCAGTGACAGAAGGACATCCCGACAAAGTCTGCGACGCGATTTCCGACGCGATCCTGGATGCCTGCATGGAGAAGGATCCCATGAGCCGCGTAGCCTGCGAGACGGCAGTGTGTACGGGGTTTGTGCTGGTGACAGGCGAGATCACCACCAATGCATACGTGGATATGCAGAAGATCGTGCGTGATACCGTGAAGGAGATCGGCTATACGAAATCCGAGTATGGTTTTGACGGCAATACCTGTGCGGTATTGGTAGCCATTGACGAGCAGTCGGCGGACATCGCCATGGGCGTGGACAAGGCGCTGGAGGCAAAAGAGAACAAGATGTCGGATGCCGAGATCGAGGCGATCGGTGCGGGCGATCAGGGTATGATGTTCGGCTATGCCACCAACGAGACGGAAGAGTATATGCCTTACCCGATCTCTCTGGCACACAAGCTGGCGCTGCAGCTGACGAAGGTGCGCAAAGACGGCACACTGCCTTATTTAAGACCCGACGGCAAGAGCCAGGTGTCCGTAGAGTATGATGAGGCGGGCAAGCCGGTGAGACTGGAAGCTGTCGTTCTGTCCACCCAGCATGACGCGGATGTGACACAGGAGCAGATCCACGAGGATATCAGGAAATATGTATTCGATCCGGTACTGCCCAGGGAGCTGATCGACGCCGACACGAAGTTCTTTATCAACCCTACAGGCCGTTTCGTGATCGGTGGGCCTCACGGTGATGCGGGTCTGACAGGCCGTAAGATCATCGTAGATACATACGGCGGTTATGCGCGTCACGGCGGCGGCGCTTTCTCCGGTAAGGACTGCACGAAGGTGGACCGTTCCGCAGCTTACGCGGCCCGTTATGTGGCAAAGAATATCGTGGCTGCCGGACTGGCTGACAAGTGCGAGATCCAGCTGTCCTATGCCATCGGTGTGGCACAGCCCACTTCCGTGATGGTTGACACCTTCGGCACCGGTAAAGTATCCGACGAGAAGCTGGTGGATATCGTGCGTGAGAACTTCGACCTGCGCCCGGCAGGCATCATCAAAATGCTTGACCTGCGCCGTCCGATCTACAAGCAGACCGCTGCTTACGGCCACTTTGGACGTAACGATCTGGATCTGCCCTGGGAGAAGCTGGATAAGGCGGAAGCGCTGAAGAAATATCTGTAATATCTCTAAAATCTATAAAATGACGATCGTGGACAAAAAGCGGTCATACTTGCGGCGTTTTGCAATTCTTCCGGGAAGAGCATTGCGCCGCTTCCAGTTTGTGATAAAATGGAAGAAACGGAAAAAGAGAAAGAGATGAGGATTCCCACATGGCATTTGCACACTTACATGTCCACACGGAATACAGTCTGTTAGACGGTTCCAACAAGATCAAAGAATACGTCAAGCGCGTCAAAGAGCTGGGTATGGACAGCGCCGCCATCACGGACCACGGCGTTATGTACGGCGTGATCGACTTTTATAAAGAAGCGACGGCGGCGGGCCTGAATCCGATCATCGGCTGTGAGGTCTATGTGGCGCCCCGTTCCCGGTTCGACAGAGAGCTGACCGGCGGCGAGGACAGATACTATCATCTGGTGCTGCTGGCGGAGAACAATACAGGTTACGCCAATCTGGTGAAGATCGTCAGCCGCGGTTTCACGGAAGGGTATTACTACAGGCCCCGTGTGGATATGGAAGTGCTGGAGGAATTTCATGAGGGCATCATCGCGCTGTCGGCCTGTCTGGCGGGGGAGGTGCAGCGCTATATTCAGAAAGGGCTGATCGACGAGGCGGGCAAGGTGGCGAAACGGTACGAAGCCTGTTTTGGCAGGGGCAACTTTTTTCTGGAACTGCAGGACCACGGGATTCCCACCCAGCAGACAGTGAATGCAGCGCTGCTGCGGATGAGCAGGGAGCTGGACATTCCGCTGGTGGCCACCAACGATGTGCACTATACCTATGCGGAGGACGCACACCCGCACGATATCCTGCTGTGCCTGCAGACCGGCAGGAAGCTGGCGGACGAGGACCGGATGCGCTACGAGGGCGGCCAGTACTATGTGAAGAGTGAAGAGGAGATGAAGGGACTGTTTCCCTATGCCTGGGAGGCGGTGGAGAATACCCAGCGTATCGCCGACCGGTGCCATGTGGAGATAGAGTTCGGCAAATACAAGGTGCCGCACTACGAGGTGCCGGAAGGGTATGATTCCTGGAGCTATCTGAACAAGCTGTGTCAGGACGGTATGGCGATGCGCTACCCGCAGGACGACGGGACACTGCAGAAGCGTCTGGAATATGAGCTGGGCATCATCCGGGATATGGGGTTCGTGGATTATTTCCTGATCGTGTGGGATTACATCAATTATTGCAGGGAAAACGGCATTGCGGTCGGCCCGGGGCGGGGATCGGCGGCGGGCAGTATCGTTTCCTACTGTCTGCAGATCACAAACATCGATCCCATCAAGTACAGCCTGCTGTTCGAGCGGTTCTTAAATCCGGAGCGTATCTCGATGCCGGATATCGACGTGGACTTCTGCTTCGAGAGACGGCAGGAGGTGATCGATCATGTCAACCGCAAGTACGGCAAGGACAGGGTGGTGCAGATCGTGACATTCGGTACGATGGCAGCCAAAGGTGTGATCCGCGACGTGGGGCGTGTGATGGATCTGCCTTATTCCTTCGTGGATTCCATCGCCAAGATGATCCCCAACGAACAGAATCAGGGCGTGCCGATCAAAAAAGCGCTGGAGATGAACCCGGAGCTGCGCAAATTGTATCAGGAAGACGAACAGGTGCATACGCTGATCGATATGAGCAGACGGCTGGAGGGGCTGCCCAGACATACGTCCATGCATGCGGCGGGGGTGGTGATCTGTCCCGATGCGGCGGACCAGTACGTGCCCCTCTCCCGCGGCTCCGACGGTTCCATTACCACCCAGTTTACGATGACCACCATAGAGGAGCTGGGCCTGCTCAAGATGGATTTCCTGGGCCTGCGCACTTTGACGGTGATCCAGAACGCGGTGGAGATGGTGGAGAAAAGCACGGGCGTCTTCATCGACATTGACGCCATCGACTATAACGATCAGGCGGTGCTTGCGTCCATCGGCACCGGCAGGACGGACGGCGTGTTTCAGCTGGAAAGCGGCGGGATGAAGAGCTTTATGAAGGAGCTGAAACCGCGCAGCCTGGAGGACGTGATCGCGGGAATATCCCTTTACCGGCCGGGCCCGATGGATTTTATCCCGAAATATATCAAGGGCAAGAACAATCCGGAGTCCGTCACCTATGACTGCCCGCAGCTGGAACCGATCCTGGCGCCCACCTATGGCTGTATCGTCTATCAGGAGCAGGTCATGCAGATCGTGCAGGATCTGGGCGGCTACACCATGGGACGCAGCGATCTGGTGCGCCGTGCCATGAGTAAGAAGAAGCAGTATGTGATGGAGCAGGAGCGCAAAAACTTCACCTACGGCAATCCGGAAGAAGGGGTGCCGGGGTGTGTGGCAAACGGCATCAGCGCATCGGTGGCCGACCATATCTACGATACGATGATGGATTTCGCCAAGTATGCTTTTAACAAATCCCATGCGGCCTGCTATGCGGTGGTGGCATACCAGACGGCTTATCTGAAATATTATCATCCGGTGGAATTCATGGCGGCGCTTTTGACTTCGGTGATCGACAATCCGAATAAGGTGTCGGAGTATATCATGTCCTGCCGCAGCATGGGCATCCAGATTCTGCCGCCGGATATCAATGAAGGGGAAAGCGGGTTTTCCGTGTCCGGCAACGAGATCCGCTATGCGCTGACGGCCATCAAGAGCGTGGGCCGGCCGGTCATTGAGGCGGTCGTCACGGAGCGCAGAGCGCGGGGACCTTACACCAATCTGGAGGATTTCATCACCCGCATGTCGGACAAGGAAGTCAACAAGCGGGCCATCGAGCATTTTATCAAGGCCGGCGCAATGGACAGTCTGGGCGGCACCCGCAAGCAGTTTATGAGCGTGTATATCCAGATCATGGACAGCATCCAGCATGATAAGAAAAATAATATGGCGGGACAGATGTCGCTTTTTGATATCGTGTCCGAGGACCAGAAAGAAGACTTCGAGGTGAAAATGCCGGATGTGGGGGAATATTCCAAGGAGATGAAGCTGGCCTTCGAGAAGGAAGTGCTGGGCATCTATATCAGCGGCCACCCGCTGGAGGAATATCAGGAGATGTGGCGCCGGAATATCACCAATACCACGGCGGATTTTGTGATGGACGAGGAGAGCGGCGAGGTGGCGGCGCAGGACGGCAGGATCGTCACCATCGGCGGCATGATCGCGGAGAAGAAGATCAAGTACACCAAGAATGAAAGGGTGATGGCCTTTCTGCAGGTGGAGGATCTTCTGGGTTCCATAGAAGTGATCGTATTTCCGGGACAGTATGAGCGGTTCGGGAAAGAGATCGTGGAGGACAACAAGGTCTTCATCCGCGGGCGGGTATCGCTGGAAGAGGAAAAGGACGGCAAGCTGATCTGCGAACAGATCACGCCCTTTGAAAACGTGACGCGTAAATTGTGGATCAAGTTCGCCACCAAAGAGGAATATGAAGGCCGTAAGGAAGAGCTTTTTGACGCTCTGCGGCAGTCGGAGGGAAAAGACAGCGTGGTGATCTATGTGGCGCAGCCGAAGATGATGAACGCGCTGCCGCGCAACTGGAACGTGCACGCGGGTGAGGAGCTTGTGGAGCGGCTGACAAAGCTCTACGGGGCAGAGAATGTGAAAGTGGTGTAGCAAAAAAATATTGAAATACATGCATGTTTAGAGTAAAATACAGATAGATTCAGCATAGAAAGGCATGGTGTGGATATGGCAAAAGAAATCAAGACGATAGGTGTTCTGACAAGCGGCGGCGACGCACCGGGTATGAATGCGGCTATCCGTGCAGTTGTCAGGAAGGCGCTGTCTAACGGAGTCAGTGTAAAGGGGATCAAGAAAGGCTACAGAGGCCTTTTGAATGAGGAAATCATAGATTTGGAGAGATGGTCGGTATCGGATACGATTCAGAAGGGCGGCACGATCCTGGGCACGGCACGCTGTTCGGAGTTCCGCACGGAGGAAGGACAGCTGAAAGGTGTGGATATCTGCCATAAGCACGGGATTGACGGTCTGATCGTTATCGGCGGCGACGGTTCCTACCGCGGTGCGCAGGCGCTGGCGCGGCACGGGATCAATACGATAGGCATTCCGGGTACGATCGATCTGGATATCGCCTGCTCGGAATACACGATCGGTTTTGATACGGCGATCAATACGGCGATGGAAGCCATCGACAAGATCAGAGATACTTCTTCTTCCCATGAGCGCTGCAGCATCATCGAGGTTATGGGAAGGAACGCGGGTTATATAGCGCTGTGGTGCGGTATCGCCAACGGTGCGGAGGATATCCTGCTTCCCGAGAAGTATGACTATAACGAGCAGCAGATCATTAACAACATCATTGCCAACAGGAAGCGCGGCAAGACCCACCATATCATCATCAATGCCGAGGGTATCGGGCATTCTACTTCCATGGCGCGAAGGATCGAGGCGGCCACCGGTATCGAGACGAGAGCCACGATTTTAGGATACATGCAGAGAGGCGGCGCGCCTACCTGTAAAGACCGCTATTACGCATCCATTATGGGAGCCTATGCGGCGGATATCCTCTGTCAGGGCAAGAGCAACAGAGTGGTAGGCTACCAGCACGGTGAATTCCTTGATTTCGATATCGAGGAGGCACTGAATATGCATAAGAATATTCAGGAATATGTATTTGAAGTATCCAAGGTACTGGCGCTGTAGAAGGCGCAGGGAGTAACCCTGAGCGGTGTTTTGGCCGTCTGACAGGAGGGCGGCATTTCCTGCGTTGAACGGACAGGCAGTGCCGCAGCGCATGAAAGAGATACAGATATACAGGTATAAAGAAAACAGAATTCAGAATTCCCCGCAGATTTCGGATTTGCGGGGAATTCACATATTATGGCACAGACAGGAAGGAAAAGAGTATGATCACAAGTTTGAGCAATAAATCGGTACGGGAGGTTGTCCTCCTGAACCAGAAGGCAAAGGCGCGCAATAAGCAGGGGCTGTTTGTGGTGGAAGGCCCGAAAATGTTTGCGGAGGCGCCGGAAGAGCGGATTACGCGGGTGTATATTGCACAGCGGGCGGAGAAGGAGCTGCGGGAAGTCTACGGCGAGAAGCTGGACAGGGTGTTCTGCGAGGTCGTTGCGGATCCTGTTTTTGACAAAATGTCCGACACGAAGACGCCGCAGGGGATTTTGACGCTGGTAAAGCAGTACCATTACCGGCTGGAGGAGCTGCTTGCGGGAAGACAGAAACGGATCTACGTCAGCGGCAGCAGCGGGAAGCGCGTCGGCATGGCCGGCGGCGGGCAGGCTAAGAAGCCGCTGTTCCTTGTACTGGAGGATATTCAGGACCCGGGGAATCTGGGGACGATCTTTCGTACCGGCGAGGCCGTAGGGGTGGACGGCATCCTTATGAGCAGCCGCACGGTGGACGTGTATAATCCGAAAACCATCCGCTCCACGATGGGTTCTGTGTACCGGGTGCCCTTCGTCTATGTGGAAAATATATGCGGGACGATTCACATTCTGCAAAAAAATAACATATGTGTTTATGCCGCACATCTGGATGGAAAAGAAGATTATGATGCCTGTGATTACCACAAAGGCACTGCCTTTCTGATCGGAAATGAGGGAAACGGGCTGCGGGAGGAGACTGCCGCATGTGCGGAAAAACATATCGTAATTCCGATGGAAGGCAGCGTGGAATCTCTGAATGCGGCGACGGCATCGACGGTGCTGCTGTACGAGGCGTACCGGCAGAGAAGAAGCTGACCGGAGCAGAAAAAAGCTCCATCCAGAGAGCGGAAACCGGAAAAAGATATGGTGGAGAAAATGGAAGAATTAAATTATCTAATCCTGATTTACTAAAATGAATTTTTACAGGCGCAACGCAGGAACAGGAAGAAAAAGAAAAAGCGGACATGCATGAAATGATGCATAAAGGAAGAATCCTGTTGTTTTGTGTCAACTCTTTCAAGAATCGTTTGTTGACATAAATTGGTAAAAATATGGAAAATATAAGGATTCTTCTCTGGGAAAATCATCCTGCATGAACTTGCAAAATGAATCGAAAAAGGGCTGTGGCGGTTTTAAGAGATGACGGGGCGGTAAGATTTCTGGATTTAATATCTTATGTTATTTTACAAAGAAACCACGGAGATAGAATAGATTAAATTTAGATTTGACAAAAGCGACCTGTCAGGGCTGAATCTAAAATGTGCTCTGCAATGAACTGGAAAAGTAATCGCGGGGAAGGAAAACGGGTCGGCAATGTGCGGTATCGGGAATGCATGGATCAGCAGGAAAATTAAATAACATAAGGTGTTTAACGGTGCAGATTCTTCACGGATTTTAGTGGAGAAAGGAGGAAAAATAGAAAAGTAATCAAGTACCAAAAGCAATAAGCAAATAAGCAATAAAGCAACCAGCGAAAGGAGCAGGACGGGAAGATGAAGATTGGATTTATAGGACTGGGCAATATGGCGAAGGCGATGATCGGCGGTATGCTGCAGAAGGAGATTGTGCAAACGGGTGATATTTTTGGCTCCGCACGGTCGAGGGAGACGCTGGAGGCGGTACGTGCCGGGTACGGGATCGGAACACGGGACAGCAACGTGGCGGTGGCAGGGGAGGCGGACGTGCTGATCCTCGCCGTGAAGCCGCAGTTTTTCCAGACGGTCATTGAAGAGATCAGGGAAGTGACACCGGAAAAAACACTTGTTATCAGTATTGCCGCGGGCAAGACGATGGACTGGATTGAGCAGGCATTTGGCAGGAAGATAAAGCTGGTGCGCTGTATGCCCAATACGCCGGCGCTGGTAGGGGCAGGCTGTACGGGCGTCTGTGTCAACGGGAGTGTGTCTGCAGAGGAGACCGCATTCAGCCTGCGGCTGATGGAGAGCTTCGGCAGGGCCAGTCTGGTGCCGGAATCGCTGATGGATGCGGTGGGGGCGGTCAGCGGCAGTTCCCCGGCTTACGTGTTTATGTTTATCGAAGCCATGGCGGATGCGGCGGTGGCGGCCGGAATGCCGCGGGGACAGGCGTATGAGTTTGCAGCCCAGGCTGTCTACGGTTCGGCGAAGCTCGTGCTTGAGAGCGGGAAGCATCCGGGGGAGCTTAAAGATATGGTATGTTCTCCGGGCGGCACGACAATTCAGGGGGTACGGGTACTGGAGGAAAAAGGAATGCGCGGCGCCGTGATGGATGCCCTGCAGGCAGTCGTGGAACAGACCCGTAAATTATGACAAAAAAGTTAAGTTATTACATTTCTTTCACAATTTATAACCGGGATTTTCGGCATAAAAATATGGCATAAGAACAAGACAAGCCGCATAAACTTGACAAAGACAAGGTGTTTTGCTAAAATTATCCATACTTTAAGAGTTAACAATTTTGTAATATTTTAGTATGATATCTATTGAGAGCACTGGAAGTCTGTCAGAAATTTTAGAAAAGATGGAGGATTCTGTTATGCTGAAAGGCAGAAGGATATGGATTTTACTCCCTGCCCTCATTCTTTGTCTGAGTTTATCGGCGCCGGTCCATCTGGATGCAGAGGCATCCGGCAAGAAGGAATACTTTGATTCCCTGAGCGTGGGAATCTCACAGATCGTAGATCCGACGATGGAGTCGGCCGATAAGAAGGAACTCGAGAAACTGACACAGATGTCAGAAGAAGGCGCGTCGCAGAAAGAGGAAGAATCTGATCTGGTGATGGTCAACGTACAGGTGGCCATGAACGTGCGGGCGGAAGCGAGCGAGGAGTCGGACAAGGTCGGTGTGCTGTATAAGGACTGCGGGGGCAGGATACTGGAGCGCAGGGACGGCTGGACGCGAATGAAGAGCGGCGATCTGATCGGCTGGGCAAGCGACGAATATCTTTTGTTCGGCGAGGAAGCCGAGGCCATGGCCGACGATGTGGGAAACCTGATCGTCATGATCGAGACGGATACCCTGTGTATCCGCAAGGAGCCGGACGGTGAGGCGGATGTTTTCGGTCTGCTGGCCGGAGACGATGAACTGGAGATGATCGAATTTGTCAATGACGACTGGATCAGCGTAGACTACGAAGGAGAGACGGGATATGTCTCTGCGGAATTCGTGGATGTGGATTTCCACATTGATGCGGGAGAGACACTGGCGGCGATCCGGGAGAGAGAAGAGGCCGAACGGCTGGCGAAGCTCAAAGCTAATCAGGGCGCAGTGGTGGTAGGCGGTGACGATACCAAGCTGCTGGCTGCTTTGATCCAGTGCGAGGCGGGCAGCGAGACCTACAATGGCAAACTGGCTGTAGGCGCGGTGGTGATGAACCGTGTGAGAAGTGCGGCGTATCCGAATACGGTATCGGGTGTTATCTTTGCGTCCGGACAGTTCACGCCGGCGCTGAACGGTAAAGTAGCCAGAGTCTACACCAACGGCAAAATTTCCGACAGCTGTTATGAGGCGGCACGGGCGGCCATCAACGGTGAGACCAACGTAGGCGGTGCAACCCATTTCAGGAGAGCAGGAAACCATGACGGGATCCTGATCGACAATCAGGTATTCTGGTAAGACAGCGGCGCAGCTGTACGTTATGCGGGATAATGGCATAACGTCAGGTGCGCCTTTTTTACGGCCGCGATTGCAATAATGCTAAAATATTGTATAAAAAACAGGAGAATGATACTTGCAGGCCAGGGTATAATATAGTAGAATATTTTTTAAGAGTATGACAGACGACAGAGGAAAGAGGTGAGGTCTTGTGGCTGTATTAGCGGATTTGAATTTGACGATGTTCTGGCTGATCGTACTTGTGGTGCTGGTCGTTATCGAATTGCTGACAATGGGGCTCACTACTGTCTGGTTTGCAGGCGGAGCGCTTGTGGCGACGATCGCGGCGGTCTTTCAAACGCCGCTGGCGGTGCAGGTTATTTTGTTTCTTGCGGTGTCCGCCGTGCTGCTTATTTTTACCAGGCCCCTGGCAGTCAAGTACTTTAACAAAGACAGAGTCAGGACCAATGCGGAAAGTCTGGTGGGACGTCAGGCGATCGTGATCAGTGAGATCGACAATCTGCAGGGCATCGGTCAGGTCAACGTGGGCGGCATGGAGTGGTCCGCCAGAACACGGATCGACGGTATCAGGCTGCCGGTTGGCACAGTGACTACCATATTGGGGATCAACGGCGTCAAGTTGATCGTTGAAGAGAGAAAAGAGGTATAATTATGGGTGGACTTATCGCTTTTGTAGTAGTGTTGATTTTGCTGGTCATGATCCTGCTGTCCTGCATCAAGATCGTGCCGCAGGCGAATGCCTATGTAGTGGAGCGGCTGGGCGCTTATCAGCAGACCTGGTCGGTGGGGCTTCACATCAAGGTGCCCTTTATTGATAAGGTGGCCAAGAGAGTTGTGTTAAAAGAGCAGGTTGTGGACTTTGCACCGCAGCCGGTGATCACCAAGGATAACGTGACGATGCGGATCGATACGGTGGTGTTCTTCCAGATCACTGACCCGAAGCTCTACGCTTACGGTGTGGAGAATCCGATCATGGCCATCGAGAATCTGACGGCCACCACGCTGCGTAATATCATCGGTGAGATGGAACTGGATCAGACGCTGACGTCCAGAGAAGTGATCAACACGAAGATGCGCGCATCGCTGGATATCGCCACGGATCCCTGGGGAATCAAGGTGAACCGCGTGGAGCTTAAGAACATCATCCCGCCGTCGGCGATTCAGGATGCCATGGAGAAACAGATGAAGGCGGAGCGTGAGCGCCGCGAAGCGATCCTGCGTGCGGAAGGTGAGAAGAAGTCAACGGTCTTGGTTGCGGAAGGTAAGAAGGAGTCCGCGATCCTGGAGGCGGAGGCCGAGAAGCAGTCGGCGATCCTGCGTGCGGAAGCGGAGAAGGAGAAGATGATCCGCGAGGCGGAAGGTGAAGCGGAAGCAATCCTTAAGGTACAGAAGGCTACCGCAGACGGTATCCGCATGATCCGTGAGGCAGGTGCGGACGAGGCAGTGCTGAAGATCAAGAGCCTGGAGGCGTTTGAGAAGGCGGCCGACGGTCAGGCGACCAAGATCATTATCCCGTCCGAGATTCAGGGACTGGCAGGGCTTGCGACTTCTGTCAGAGAAGTCTGGAAATAGACCGTGCAGGCGCCGGAAGCTGTGCAGGAACCGCATATGAGCGTAACATGCAGCAGCATTTGGCGGATCGGGGAACGGGTTAAATAGAAGTGGATGATTGAGGCGGGACGGTTTAACGAACCGTCCCGTTTCTGTAGGGGAGATGTTACGTAACAGGGAAGCCGGAAGTTGAACCATTACGATTTTTCACAAGGGGAAGACAGGAGGAGAACATGAATTTAAGAGGACGACATTTTTTAAAACTGCTGGATTTTACATCGGAAGAGATCACGTATATGCTGGATGTGGCGGCAGATCTTAAGGATAAGAAGAAAAAGGGAATACCGGTGGACATACACCGCGGCAAAAACGTGGCGCTGATCTTTGAGAAGACGAGTACAAGAACCCGCTGTTCTTTTGAGGTGGCGGCTCACGATCTGGGCATGGGGACAACTTATCTGGATCCGTCGGCTTCCCAGATCGGCAAGAAGGAGAGCATTGCGGACACGGCCCGGGTGCTGGGACGCATGTTCGAGGGCATTGAGTACCGCGGATACGGGCAGGAGATCGTGGAGCAGCTGGCGGCTCATGCCGGCGTGCCGGTATGGAACGGCCTGACCAATGAATTCCATCCGACCCAGATGCTGGCGGATCTGCTGACGATCAGAGAGCATTTCGGCTATCTGAAAGGCATCAAACTCACCTATATGGGCGACGCCCGCTACAATATGGGCAATTCCCTGATGGTGGCCTGTGCCAGAATGGGGATGCACTTTACCGCCTGCACCACGAAAGAGTATTTCCCGGAGGCAGAGCTGGTGCGTACCTGTGAGGAGATCGCGGCCGGAACCGGCGGCAGCATCACGCTGACCGAAGACGTGGCGGCAGGCGCCGGCGGTGCGGATGTGGTCTACACCGATGTGTGGGTTTCCATGGGAGAGCCGGCGGAGGTCTGGGAGAGCAGACTGCGCGACCTGATGCCTTATCAGGTGAACCGCCAGGTGATGGAATATGCCGGCGAGAAGGCCGTCTTTATGCACTGCCTGCCTGCTTTTCACGATCTGAATACGGGAATCGGTAAAGAAATCCATGAGAAGTACCGGATCGACGAGATGGAAGTGACCGATGAAGTGTTTGAGTCACCCCAGTCTATCGTCTTTGAGGAAGCGGAGAACCGGATGCATACGATCAAGGCGGTGATGGCGGTGACTCTGGGGGAGTATGAGGTTTAGAGGGCTATGGAGACAGACCCGAGTACATAATGCAGGGTAGAGATTAGGGTATGAAGACGGATAAAGCAGATATTTTGACCTTACTGAGGAACAGTGAGGATTATGTGTCCGGACAGCAGCTGTGTGACCGGTTCGGGGTGACGCGGACGGCGGTCTGGAAAGTGATCAATCAGTTAAAAGAAGAAGGGTATCAGATCGAGTCGGTATCGAGGCGGGGCTACCGGCTGGTGGAAGGCCCTGCGGATATACTGTCCGAGAGCGAGATCGCCAGCATTCTTAAGACCCAATGGGCGGGACGGAAGTTGTATTGCTTTGACACCACAGGCTCGACCAATACCGATGCCAAGCGTCTGGGGGAAGAAGGGGAGCCTCACGGCACCGTGGTGACGGCGGATATCCAGACGGCGGGGAAGGGACGCAGAGGGCGGAGCTGGCAGACACTGTCCGGCACGGCGCTTGCCTTTACCCTGCTCCTCAGGCCGGATTTCGCGCCGGATAAGGCTTCCATGATCACGCTGGTGATGGCGCTGAGCGTGGCGGAGGCCGTAGAGGAGATAACGGGCGCGGCGGCCGGGATCAAGTGGCCTAATGATATCGTGATGAACCGGAAGAAGATCTGCGGTATGCTGACAGAGATGACCATGACGCCGGAGATGGATGAGATACAGTATGTGGTAGTGGGGGCTGGGATCAATGTCAACAATGCGGCGCCGGAAGACTTTCAGGAGGAAGTGCGGCCAACGGCCACTTCCCTGCGGATCGAAACCGGACAGCAGTATAACAGGGCCAGACTTTTAAATAAAGTGCTGCTGCGGTTTGAAGAAAATTATGCGGTTTTTCTGGAGACGCTGGATCTGTCCGGCCTGCGTGAGCGGTATCAGAAGCATCTGCTCAACATGGGTGCGCAGGTGAGAGTGCTGGATCCTGCCGGGGAATACACCGGCACGGCAGAAGGGATCGACATGCAGGGAGAACTGATCGTAGTGAAGGATAACGGGGAGAGAACACCGGTCTATGCGGGCGAGGTTTCGGTGCGCGGACTGTACGGGTATGTATGATGGAAGAGAAAAGAATCGTGCTCTGCGGCGCAAATGCCTACGAGCAGAAATATTATTTCAATGAAAAATTTGCGGGGATTCCTGAATCGATCAAAGAAGAGCTGCATGTGATCTGTGTGCTTTTTACAGAAGAAGTGGGCGGTGTCTTTACGATCGTCTTTGACGAGGACGGTACGATCCTGCTGGAGACGGATGCGGCGGAGGAAGACCTGCTCTATGATGAGATCGGCAGCGGCCTGCTGGTGGGTGAGGTACGCAGGAACAGGCAGGAGCTTCTGGAGTCGCTGCAGTTGTATTACCGGGTGTTTATCCTGAACGACAGGTCGGCTCTGGAAGAGGAGGGACCGGCGGAATAACCCATTTCACCGCCGGCGCCGTACTTTTGACGGCAGGGCGGGAGAAGGAAGAAAGGATGCGCAGGGGAAGATACGCTAAGAGAATATGAAGGATTTATTGCATCAATTAAAAATCGGAAGTGTCACTTTAGACAACAATATCCTATTGGCACCGATGGCAGGCGTGACAGACCTGCCATTTCGCTTACTGTGCAGGGAGCAGGAGGCGGGGCTGGTCTGTATGGAGATGGTCAGCGCGAAAGCCATCCTGTATAAGAATAAAAATACGGAGAGCCTGCTCACAATCCATCCGCAGGAAGGGCCTGTGTCGCTGCAGCTGTTCGGTTCCGACCCGAAGATCTTAAGCGAGATGGCCAGGCAGATCGAGGAGCGGCCTTTTGCCATTCTGGATATCAATATGGGCTGCCCCGTGCCCAAGGTGGTGGGCAACGGGGAGGGATCGGCGCTGATGAGACAGCCGAAGCTGGTGGAGGAGATCGTGACGGCCGTGGTGAAAGCCGTGAAGAAGCCGGTCACCGTCAAGATACGAAAAGGATTTAATGACACGTGTGTCAATGCGGTGGAGATCGCGCGGATCGCGGAGCAGTGCGGCGCCGCGGCCGTGATGATACACGGCAGAACGCGAGAGCAGTATTACACAGGGGAGGCGGACTGGGAGATCATCGCAAAAGTCAAAGACAAACTTTCCATACCGGTGATCGGAAACGGGGATATTAAGGACGGCGTCAGTGCGGAAGCGATCCTGCGGCAGACCGGATGCGACGGCATAATGGTGGGCCGTGCCGCCAGAGGGAATCCGTGGATCTTCCGGCAGATCGCGGCTTACCTGCAGGACGGCACAGTGCTGCCCGCGCCGGAGAAAGAAGAGATCAGGGCCACCATCCTGCGCCACGCAAAACTGCAGCTGGCATACAAAGGAGAGTACACCGGCATTCGGGAGATGCGCAAACATGTTTCCTGGTATACGGCCGGTATGCCGGATTCTGCCAGACTCAGACGAACGGTCAATATGGTGGAGAGCTTTGCAGCGCTGGAAGAACTGGTGCGGGGGATGTGAGAAGGAAAGGGCAAAAGAGCAGGCAGACTCCGTGTATGTCCCGGCGGGATCGTGCATATACTGTGGTATGGAACAGGAGACGATACTTTATTATTATCCGCTGCCGGGAGGACCGGCCGGAAGAAACAGCACAGAAGCCGCGAAGAAGCGCTGGTTTCAGGAAGCCGTGCTGCGGGTGGAGACGCTGGCAGAGGAAGCGGGATTCAGCGTTCTGGGATGTCCGGTGCCCCCTTTTTATTACAGGAAAAAAGGCTGGAAGGAGCCGGTCCTTTTCGAGGCGATGGAGGCAGCGCTGCATACCGCCGCCGGGATGACGGACACATATGTCCATCCGGATATTCTGCGCCTTTTGGCACCGGAAAACCGGGGAAGGTGGCAGCCACGCGGCAGCACGGTAAAAATGCTGACAAAACACCTGCTGGGGCAGCAGGCGCAAAAAGCGCTTGCCCGGACCGACATGGTGACGGTGCTGCTGGGACAGCCCCATGAGACGGCGCAGCAGCTGGAGATGACGTGGGAGCTTCTGGAGCCGTATCTGCCCCGGGTCAACCGGATGCTGCTTTATTACGAGGAACAGGAGCCGCCGTGGGACAAAAGGGACGGGGATCCGGCAGACAGGAAAGCACAGCTGCTGGAAACTGCCGGAACGGATGCCCGGGAAGAGCTGCAGGAATTCCTGGAAGTGTATTATTATGAGTATGGGCTGGTGCCCCAGCTTGTACCATACAGCAGGAGCCGGACGGCAGAGGGCGTAGAGGAAGAGGTAGAAAAAGCTGCAAAAGAAGAAACAGCGAATGAAACAGCAAAAGAGGCGGATCCAATACAGCTTCGATGTGGGAAGGAACGGTGCGGCGGTGTGATTCTGGATTACTGTGAGGGCTTTCGCTATCCGAAGATCGCCGCCGGGGAATGCGTCTACATGGATATCGTTTCGGATGGCGGCAAGCAGAGGCTGCTCGGGCGCAAAAGTCCGGCAGTTGCGTATGTTTCGCCGTTGAAATATCTTGACACTATGGTAAAAAATAGTTATGATAGAAAAGTTAAAATGACATAAGGAATCCCGCTTGCTGACTGGAAATAGGGATAAAACATATTTTTGGAAAACGGATCAGTCAAATACCCCGCAGGAGTGGTGGCTGGCTTATTGCCTGCGGGAATAAACAGAAAGGGAGTAGTACCATGCAGGAGAAGAAAAATATCTTAACGTATGAGGGATTGAGAAAATACGAGGATGAACTGCACGACCTGAAAGTGGTCAAGCGCAAGGAAGTGGCGGAGAAGATCAAGGAAGCCAGAGAGCAGGGCGACCTGTCCGAGAATGCCGAATATGATGCGGCCAAGGATGAGCAGCGCGATATCGAGGCGCGGATCGAAGAATTGGAGAAGATCCTGAAGAATGCGGAAGTAGTCGTTGAGGATGAGGTGGATCTGGACAAGATCAACATCGGCTGTCAGGTAAGGATCCTCGATATGGAATTCAACGAAGAGCTTGAGTATAAGATCGTAGGTTCCACGGAGGCCAACAGCTTAAAGGGCAGGATTTCCAACGAATCTCCCGTGGGCAAGGCGCTGATCGGCTGCAAAGTGGGCGATCAGGTGGAAGTGGAAACACAGGCCGGCATGATCCAGTATAAGGTGCTGGAGATTCAGCGGTCTAACTAAAGGAAGAAAAAGAGACGTATTTGAACAGCCGCCGGGCGGCAAGATGGAGGTCAGTATGGCAGAAGTACAGAATCAGGATATCAACCAGCTTTTGAAGGTGAGAAGGGAGAAGTTGTCCGTACTGCAGGAGAACGGCAAAGACCCTTTTCAGATCACGAAATATAATGTGACCCATCACAGCCAGGAGATCAAGGATAACTTCGAGGCGCTGGAGGGGCAGCAGGTGTCCATTGCGGGCCGTGTGATGTCCAAACGTATCATGGGGAAGGCTTCCTTCTGCAACGTGCAGGATCTGCAGGGCGATATTCAGTCTTATGTGGCCAGAGACAGTATCGGTGAAGAAGCCTATGCGGATTTCAAGAAATATGATGTGGGCGATATCGTAGGCATCGAGGGCGAGGTTTTCAGGACCAAAACCGGTGAAAAATCCATCCATGCACACAAAGTGACACTGCTGTCAAAAAGTCTGCAGATTCTGCCGGAGAAGTATCACGGGCTGGTAAACACGGATATCCGTTACCGGCAGAGATATACCGACCTGATCATGAACGAGGACGTGAAAAAGACCTTTGTGGCCCGCTCTAAAATCATCAGCTCCATCAGACGCTATCTGGACGGTCAGGGCTTTCTGGAGGTGGAGACGCCGATGCTGGTATCCAACGCAGGCGGCGCGGCGGCGAGACCTTTTGAAACCCATTACAATGCGCTGGACGAAGATGTGAAGCTGCGTATTTCTCTGGAACTGTATCTGAAAAGACTGATCGTAGGTGGCATGGAGAGAGTCTATGAGATCGGCCGCGTGTTCCGCAATGAGGGACTGGATGCCAGACACAATCCGGAATTTACGCTGATGGAATTATACCAGGCTTACACCGATTATTACGGCATGATGGAACTGACGGAGAACATGTTCCGCCATGTGGCAAAAGAAGTGTGCGGTACGACCACCGTGCCCTACGGCGAGGCTATGATCGACCTTGGGCAGCCTTTTGCACGGATGACGATGGTGGAGGCCGTGAAGCAATATGCAGGGGTGGACTTCGATACCGTGAAGGACACTGCGGAGGCGAAGAAGCTGGCCGACGAAAAAGGTGTTCACTATGAGGACAGGCACAAAAAGGGCGATATCTTAAACCTTTTCTTTGAAGAGTACGTGGAAGAGCATCTGGTACAGCCTACGTTTATTATGGATCATCCGATCGAGATCTCGCCGCTGACCAAGAAGAAACCGGAGAATCCGGAGTATGTGGAGCGGTTCGAGCTGTTTATCACGGGCCGCGAGATGTGCAATGCCTATTCGGAGTTAAACGATCCCATTGATCAGAGGGAGCGTTTCCGGGCACAGGAAGAGGCGCTGGCAGCAGGGGATGAGGAAGCCAACACCACTGACGAAGATTTCATGAATGCGCTGGAGATCGGTATGCCGCCCACAGGCGGAATCGGATACGGCATCGACAGACTGGTGATGCTGCTGACGAACTCTCCGGCAATCCGCGATGTGCTGCTCTTTCCCACAATGAAAAGTCTTGAGAAGTAAAAAGGCTTGAAATGCTTATAAATACAGTGTTTCTTGAATGTAATAAAAGTGTATAAGACGTATATTTCCATGATTTTTCCATGAATATGGAATTGTAATGGAAAAGATTTTCTTCTTGAAAAAATAGGAAAGGCGTGTTATATTAGAAATACAAAAGGAACAACCGCCCACAAGGTGGGTTGACCTAAAATGCGAAATAGAAAAATCCACCCCGTACTCGGTCAAAGTTTAGGGGTGGTTTTTCTATGTATGGTTACTTACAAAACGTAAAAACGAATGTAAGCAATGCCAAAAGGAAAAGACCAAAGGTCATTAAATCCTTAAAATCAAAATGATTTTTCATAGGCATCACCCCCATTCTGTAAAAATGAGAGGTCAGCCCACCCCGCAACACGGTTGTCCTTGTGGAGTATTCTACCATAGAGCAAGGGCAAAGACAATCATAATTTATATATTTGTATTGAAACATTATCAAGGTAAGAAAAGACTATCAGCAGTTGCCGATAGTCTTTTTTAAATGAATGCACTAATAAGAGTGATTATATACTATCTATTTCTTTTGTTCCATGCCTTTTGAGGACTACAATATTCACAATATTTTTTCCGACTTTGACTTGTTAAAAAATATGAGCCGCAACATTTGCATTGTTTAACAAGCATAGTTTTTGAAATATCAATTGAATCATTTCCAATACATATCAAACAAAAATAATACACAGATAAATGAAATAAATTATTTGTGCTAATGGCGAAAGTAAAAGTGTGATTGTTGTGTTCAAGCATAGAATTAAAACTAAAATGATTTGCAATACTTGGAGAAAAGTGTTTCGCCACAGAATCACGATGTTTTATGAAATAGGACATATCAATCTTTAAGTATTCACTAAAATTATACACTGTATCTTCTGAATATATAGCAATATACCAAAGAAAATCACGATACATTACATATAACCAATAAATGAAATAAGAAACATTACAATAGGAATAATAAAAGTCAGAGTAATTGTATTTTTCTTTTATTTGTCTAATGCTTTCAACAGGAAAGTCAACTTTACTATAATTATTGTATTGGAGAGCATCTTCTTGGATATTTCCGAAGTATGGAAGTCCATATTTTTTACAAAAATCAAGAATAATTAAAAAATGCTGTTCTGTAAGTTGATTTTGAATATATTTTCTAAAACCACCTTTTAGGTTTAATTTTACGGCTAAAAAAATCATATCCAGGAATATGTTTGAATTATTAAATTCAACAATTTTTCCCGAATCACGACTGGATATATATTTATCTGGACAATTTTCTGAAGCAATTATCATAAAGTCATCATCTGTATTTTTCACTATATCGTAATTATCATATTTAAATTCAATAGTACTCATTATTACATTTGGATTGCTTAAAGTAATATCAAAATCATTGTTTTTCAATTAAAAATAACCTCCTTTTGTGTATGTTTCGTGTGTATGTTTAAAACTACTGTTTAAATAATACATGATATACAATGAATTTGCAAGATAAATAAGGAAAAACGAGTGCACAAGAATTTCCAACATAAACAGGAGGTAAGGTAGATGAATAAAGCAAGTTATTCTGATGATATTAGCAAAGGATATAAGATCATTTATTGTTACAGCGGACCCTGGTACCTGTGGGATATGCCGAAAGAAAAGCTGTTAAGAGAAAAATGGCTGGAACTTGGTTTGAGCCTTCTGGGAATTTGCCTGTATCTGCTGACAGGCGCCCAGAAGGCAGCGGTCAATGTCGGCGGGCCCGGTGTTATTCTGGCCATTTTGGCTCTGTGTCTCCATGTGCTGGAGTTTTCGGCGCTGATCAAATTTATCTGCACAGGCTGTCGCACGACGAAGATGACCTATCAGGAGATAGACAGGATTCTCGGAGCAGCTACCGGATTCCGGGGCGTCTTTTTGTGTGGTACGGCTTTGACGGCGCTTCTATACGCGGTGAAAGGCGGGATGGAGATCGTGGCGCTATTGACGGCGGCAGGGTATCTAAGCTGTGCGGTCATCGCCTTTTATATTGGGTACAGATATAAAAAGATTCCTTTTTATACAGAAAAAAATACTTCTCTGGAAGGAAAGAAGGTGATCGAAAAAACGTAAAGGATAAAATGCAACGATAAACATTAGAAAGAAAGGAGCGCTTTTATGGCACACAATTTTATTTGTACGACAACGGAACCTGTTATCGAGACGAAGAAAGGAAAGATCAGAGGATATATCATGGACGGGATCTATACCTTTCATGGGATCAAATACGCGGATGCAAAGCGTTTTCAGATGCCGGTTGAGGTAGAACCCTGGGAAGGCGTAAAGGAGGCCTTAAGCTACGGAGAGGTTTGCCCTATGTACAATCCAGAGACGATAAAGGGGGAGATTATGGTTCCGCATCGTTACTGGGTAAAAAGCGAACACTGCCAGTTTCTGAACGTGTGGAGTCCTGACGTGAAGAAAGGGGCGAAGAAGGCGGTGCTTGTATGGTTGCATGGCGGTGGATTCTCAGACGGCTCTTCTATAGAGCAGGTCTGTTTCGACGGAACGAACCTGGCCATGTATCATGATGTGGTGGTGGTTACCGTCAACCACAGGTTGAATATCCTTGGATATTTGAATCTGGAAGATTATAGCGAAAAGTATAAGAATTCCGGCAATGCCGGCATGGTGGATATCGAGTATGCGCTCAGGTGGGTACATGACAATATCGAGAATTTCGGCGGCGACCCGGAGAATGTTACGATCTTCGGACAGTCCGGCGGCGGCGGGAAGGTTTCCACGCTCCTGCAGATGCCAAGTGTTGACGGATTATTTCATAAGGCGATGGTGATCAGCGGAGTGAGGCCGGAAGGCAGTAAGATCATGGCGCCGCCCGAAAACAGTGATGCGCATCCGCTGGTAGACGCAATGCTGGCAGAACTGGGAATTGCTCCCGATAAGATCGAAGAGATTGAAACGGTATCCTACAGCGCACTGGCAGCGGCATATCTGAAAGTGAAGGATGCCGTGGAGGCGGCCGGCGGTTATGTAGGCTGTTCGCCGCTGCCTAATGATTATTTCGTGGGACACCCGGAAGAAGTCGGTTTCAGGGAACACGCACAGGAGATTCCGATGGTGGTAGGCAGCGTATTCGGCGAAATGGCCTTTAATCCCGGTGTGGCGCAGAAATATGAAAAGACAAGAGAAGAGCAGATCGCGATTGTCAGAGAGACCTTTGGCGATGCAACGGAAGATATCGTAGCGAAATATGAAGCCGCTTACCCTGGACAGAATCTGATCGACATCCTGAGTCTGGACTGCTTTACGCGCACACCCACCGTCAATTATGTGAAGAAAAAGGCTTCTTACGGGAAAGCTCCCGTATACAATTATCTGTTTAATTATGAATTTCCTTATCAGGATGGGAAAAGGCCCTGGCATTGTTCTGACTTACCGTTCTTCTTCCATAACACGGATAAGGTGATGATCTGTAATAAGCCCGGCGTGTCCGACGCGCTCGAACAAAAGATGTCCACTCTGTTGACCAATTTTGCCAAATATGGAGATCCCAATCACAGCAGTCTTCCGAGATGGGAGCCGAGTACAAAAGAGTCGGTCAATACCATGATCCTGGATGAGAAATGTGAGGTGAGAGTGAATTTCGATACGGAAGTAATCAATGCAGTCAAACCCCTTATACCCAATCCGTTCCAGAGAAAACGTACAGCGGATGATATCGCGCTGCGCTGAGTGAGGAACCGTAAAACAAGGACTGCTGCAGTTCTGAGAGACGTAAGACTGCAGTTTCAGAGAAAAGTGACGATTGCAAAGCAGAAATGACTTTGCGGTCGTCACCCAAAAAAAACAGGAAGAAAACGATGGAGATGAAATAGAAATGGAAAAAGAAAGGCTGTGGAACCTTCAATATATTACCTTGATGATTGCAAACATATTCTCTTATTTTGGCTTTTTCATGGTAAGTACGATGCTGATCCCTTATCTGACCGGGGATGGAGTGGGGCTTAGCGACGAAGCGGCTGGTGTGATCGTGGGAATGTTTGCCATAACGGCATTGGTCAGCAGGCCTTTTTGCGGTATGATGGCAGACCGCTTCCATAAAATATGGCTGGTGCGGATTGCCACGCTGCTTATGGCGGCGGGTACTCTCGGATATGGACTCTCCGAGGCACTGCCGTTTATTGTATTGGCCAGGGTGCTTCACGGGATCGGGTTTGCGATCAACGGTACGACGTTAATCTCTCTGGTAACGCAATATATCCCGCAAAGCAGGCTGGGCGAAGGATTAGGATATTTCGGTCTGGCGAACGTAATCGCATCGGCCACGGCGCCGGGCTTCGGGGCGATATTGGCCGAGCAGCTGGGGATGGAAAAGGTGTTCTGGATTGCCGGATTGATGTGCGCGGGAGAGATCATACTGCTGATCACGGTGAAATATCCCGGTGTAAAGCGGGCGGTAACGCAGAAGACATCACCGGTCAGGATCAAGGATATGGTAGTGGTGGAGGCGCTGGGCTACACCTGTGTATCGAGTACACTGTCCTTTTCAAACGGTATTGTGACTGCATATCTGATACCTTATGGCGCCGAACTTGGTGTTGCCAATATCAGCCTGTATTTTACCTTCAATGCGCTGGCAATGTTCCTGTCCCGTCCTCTGGCAGGAAAACTGATGGATAAAAAGGGCCTGTATGTGGTGGCCCTGCCGGGTATGATGCTTACCGCCATTTCCATGGTTCTGTTCGCAGTTGCCGGCAGATTTACAGGCGGTGTATTTGCGGTGATTATGGTAAGTTCCGTTCTGAAGGCTTTGGGGCAGGGGGCTGCGCAGCCTTCCCTGCAGGCGGCCAGCATTAAGAAGGCAGGAAAGGAACGCAGCGGATCCGCCACCAGCACATTTTATCTGGGCGGCGATATCGGCCAGGGAATCGCGCCCATGATCGCAGGAGTGATTGTAGGCAGCGCGGCTACACCGCTGCGGGGATATGTTTTCAGCTTTCATCTGACGGCTGTATTGATTGGACTGGCAACGATCGGCCTGGTACTTCTTTATTTTCATGAGAAAAGAAAAGATTGCCCCAACAAGGAGAATGGTGGTACTATGAATAAAAAAGGAAATCTACCATAAGGGGGAATTGAGTATGCAATACAGAATCATTGGCGACACGATGCCGGCAGTGGAGGTGCTCTTCGACGCGCCGGGGGAATCCATGTACACACAGTCGGGCGGGATGGCCTGGATGTCGGACGGGATCGCTATGGATTCCAATATGAGAGGCGGCCTGGGCAAGAGTATCGGCAGGATGTTTACAGGGGAGTCTCTGTTTATGGCCACTTATAAGGCGGAGCGGGCAGGCAGTATGGTGGCTTTCGCATCTACCGTGGCCGGCGAAGTGCTTCCGGTGGACGTGGGAGCGAACGGCGGCATGATCTGCCAGAAGGGCGCTTTCCTCTGCGCGCAGGAGACGGTGCACTTGAATGTAACGTTTACGAAGAAATTTTCCGCTGGATTGTTTGGCGGTGAAGGATTTATCCTGCAGGATATCAGCGGAACAGGCATGGTCTTTCTGGAAATTGACGGCAATAAGGTGGTGAAGGATCTGGCGCCGGGTGAGGTGCTGAAGGTGGATACCGGCAATGTGGTGGCCTTCGAGCGGTCGGTGAGTTATGAGATCGAGACGGTGAAGGGGCTTAAGAATATTTTCCTGGGCGGTGAGGGGCTGTTCCTGACGAAGCTGACCGGACCGGGAAGAGTGATCCTGCAGACGCAGAACTTTAACGAGTTCGCGGGCAGGATCATACGGATGGTGCCGTCGAGGTAGGGATATATAGACAGGAACGTGATAGGAAAGCGATGGGAAAGAAGGGGTCTTGCGTGGGCGGGACTCCTTTTTTGATCCGAATCCTGACATTATTTCAAAGGATATCTGGTTTTGATTGAGGCAGATCAAAGTACATGGTAGAATGGAATTGTTATGAGAGTGCCAGTACAACGACTAAGTAATTTTTGATACATTAAATTTAGTAGAAAAGGTAAAAAACATGCAGGATCTGATTACTCTCAAATATTATAACAATAAAGCTGAGCAGTTTTATGACAGTACAGTATCGGTAAACTTTGCGGATACACAGAACATATTTTTATCAAAATTAGCCAAGGGCTCAGCAATCCTTGACTTCGGCTGTGGATCCGGCCGCGACACGAAATATTTCCTCTCGCAGGGCCACCATGTCGAAGCCATAGACGGATCTTTGGAGTTATGTAAACTTGCATCGCAATACACCGGTACACAAGTCTGTCACATGCTGTTCCAGGAATTGTCAGCGAGTGACAAATACGATGGCATCTGGGCATGTGCATCTATTCTACACCTGCCCTGGAGCGAACTGGCCGGCGTTATGCGTAAGATGCAGGCAGCACTGAAAGTCAATGGCATTATCTATACATCCTATAAATACGGAACTTTTTCGGGTGAACGCAATGGAAGATACTTTACAGATATGACAGAGGCAAGGTTTGCCGGCTTTATCGAAGAAATTGACGGCTTACAGATAGAAGAACAATGGATATCAGCTGATGTACGGCCAGGAAGAGGTGAGGAACAATGGCTCAATATAATCCTGCGGAAATGGGATATACACTGAATATTGACGGCAAATATTACAGTTCTCTGGATATCGAAGGATTTTCACAGATGATGAAGGATCCGTCTTATTGCTATAAATTCTACTGGCTGGAGGCAATCGTTACACTGATCTCCGAAAATAGAACAGAAACCACATTCGACGAGATTATAGATGAGATGATAGCCAATGCCTGGTATTCGGTGAGGGAATTTCATATTCATTTAAGCGGGATACAAAGCGATGGCAATGTGAGAGACGGGCTGGAAAGAGCGATCCTCTATTTGTCTGAATTGAGTAAACTTCCCGCGAATGCATCAAAAGTTGAAATCAAAAACGAGATAAAAAATCATAATGCCAAATTGAAGAAATACAAAGAGCAGCTTACCAATATGGTGCCGTACCGCGCTCTGGCCGGGTTTTTTCGCAAAAGCATCGAGCCTGCAGAATGGGGAAGTGTTGTAAGGATGACGGCATATATTGAGCGTATTGATCAGGCGATAACGCCACTGCCTTATACGCTGGGTTCCGGAAGCCGGCTGAAAAAAGAAGTCTATTTTAATACTTCTTGGATCAAAATGATTCAGGATCATACGGTCTCGATACTTGGCTGGATCCAGTATGAAAAAGTAAAATGGCTTCAAAATAATAATCCGGAAATCCCGGGTCTGATCTATAAGCTGGCGCCTATGGATGAGAAGATGCGGAAATTGAACAGAGTGCGTAAACTCTGGGAAGGAATCCTGGATATAGGAGAAGTAAAAGATGTATTTACAGGCGATCCGGTAGTACCGAAGCAATATGATGTGGATCATTTTATCCCGTGGTCCTTTGTGATGAACGATGAGCTCTGGAATCTGATGCCGATGGATTCCTCTTTGAATTCTGCTAAGAGCAATAAACTCCCCAAGTGGGATCCGTTCTTTGGCAGATTCGCCGCTAATCAATATATGATGTATGAAATCATACACGATAAAGAGGGAATTTACGGATTATTTAAAGCGTGTTATAGAGATAATCTGCATTCTATCTGGGCCGGCCAGGAGCTGTACCGTAAAGGAAACTCAAAAGAGGAATTTTATAATATTCTGATGAAGAATATGCGTCCGGTGTATGATTCGGCCAGAAGGCAGGGATATGAGATCTGGGAGCGGATATAAAATAGTGTGAGACTATATAAGGCATAACCTGTGAAATATCTGGCGGGTTATGTCTTAGATTGCTTATAAGATGGCTGGAGATACCATGGTGATTTACCAGACTATATGTTGTAATACCGCGTTTGTTTATTGTCTTCCAAAGAGGAGAATACGAGTACATGGTAAAAAATCTCTTTCCTTTATCGGAGGTGCTGAAAAATGATGTGGGTTTCACAGAATGTTTGAGAATATAGTAGTTGATGAGGTGACTTTATGGTAAAATTTATTTCAGAATAAATGGCTATTGTAAGTTTATGCTTACGCGTAAAAAGTACATAAGAGAAAGGATATTATATGAGCACCTTTGTCTTTAAAAAGATAGTAGATCAATCGCTTTTAAATGCTGGATTAAGCATCCCATCAGAGAGTCATAACAAGCTGCTGTATGCTTTGGGAATAACTCTTCCGAAAGGGGCCAAGCAAAATATCAAAATTAAACTGGAAGGAACAAAATATGATGCTGTTATAACGTCTATAGATCATAGTGAGAAATATGCAGAGCGTTTGGTACTGCAGATACGATATGGCGCAAAAAGTCCAATATGTCAGGCACTGAACGCAGTCTTTACATATAGTGCAGGTATAATTGCAGAAAAAAAGGTGGAGTTAGAGGGACAAAAGAAGCAGATAGCAGTTGAAGAGGAGTATGTTGATATTTATGTAGATGAAACAAAAGCATTAGTATTCAAGTGCCATCGTATAAATGATAATATTGAAAATGACAAAGATGTCAGAAATTTGTTACACCCCATCATCACCCGCTTCCTAACCGACTACATCCCCGCCAAGCAGCGTCCCTTTGCCGGTCATCCTCTGGGTGTCTATCTCCGCAATGATGCTCCGGAATCTATCTATCAAACTGGCCTGGTAGACCGTCAGGCATATTTGATTACGGGAAGTGTTGGGCAGGGTAATTGGGCCATGGTTCCATGGATCTGTATCTTCAACAGGAAAATCACAACAACGGCGACCAAAGGTGTTTACATCGTATATCTGCTTTCCAAAGATGGCAATTCTCTATACTTGACTCTAAATCAAGGCTGTACAGAGATCAGGAAGAACAACTCCAAGAAAGAAACCATAGCAATTATGCGCAGAAAGGCAAAAGAACTTGTCGGGAAAATAGACAGCAGAGGGTTTTCTACGGACGAGAATATTAATCTCGGAGACGGTTTGACAGAGCTTGCCGAAATGTATCAAAAAGGAACGATTTTTTATAAGAAATACAGCAAAGGTTCGGTGCCGGAAGAGAAAGAACTGTGTGATGATCTTGAGAAAATGATGATCATCTATAAGGAATATGCTGGAGAGAAGCCAGATGAAAGTTCGAGTAATTTACCGCGAGGAGGTGAGGAGCAGTTGGAGACGAAGGATGTGGTTGCCAGAATTAAGAGCTACATTGCCGCAAGAGGCTTTCAATATAGTGACGGTCTGGTAGAAAACTTTTATTTGAGTCTGAAATCGAAGCCGTTTGTCATTCTTGCGGGAACAAGTGGGACGGGTAAGACCAGGCTTGTACAGCTATTTGCCCAGGCTATAGGAGCGGCATACAAGATGGTGCCTGTAAGGCCGGATTGGTCGGACTCCTCTGATTTGTTTGGTCATATTAATCTGAACGGGGAATTTGTTCCTGGGGCAATCACAGAATTTGTTTTCGATGCATCTGAAAACAGGGACAAGCCTTATATTCTCTGCCTGGACGAGATGAATCTAGCCAGAGTAGAATACTACATGAGTGATATTTTATCAGTGATTGAAAGCCGTGATTTTGATGCGGAGGGCAGAATTGTAACGGCACCGCTTATGTCGGCTGCACAATGTGGCAGCAGGGAGCGTGATCAGAAATATGCGGGGATGCAGCTATCCGAGAACATTTATATTGTAGGTACGGTAAATATGGATGAGACGACCTTCCCGTTTAGCAAGAAGGTTCTGGACCGGGCCAATACTATAGAATTTTCTTTTGTGGATTTAGAATCTCCATTTGTCAAGGAGCCCGTAAACATAGCGGCTGAGCCGGTACAAACAGACAACACATTTTTGAAGACAGAATACCTGATCCTGCAAAAGGATTGTATCGGGGAAGCGGAGTCCGTAGGACAGTATTGCTTGGAACTCCAGAAAATCAACAAAATTCTACAATCTGCCAATGCGCATGTAGGGTATCGGGTCAGAGATGAGATTGTCTTTTATCTGCTTAATAATAAGAAGGCTGGTGGGTTGTTAACAGATGATGAGGCAATGGACAATGAAATTCTGCAGAAAATTCTACCGCGTATTCAAGGTAGCAGCATAGCTATTAAGGAAATGTTGCTTGCTTTATTCAAAGTTTGTGTCGGGAATCATGCAGGTATTCAGCCGGAACAGTCGGATTTGGTAAAAAATATCATGTCTTTGGCTTCGGATAGTAATAGCCGATACCGGAAAAGTGCAGAAAAGATTGCATTTATGATAAGGAGATATGAAGAGGATGGATTTACTTCCTATTGGCTCTGATGAATTATGTTATATTCAGACGAAGAAAGTCAATATCATGATAAAAGGCCGCGGAACCCATCCTAAATTTGAGAGGGCTTCTTATGATGCCCCAGAAGCGGTTATGAAGGTGTTTTGCCGGGATACCTTTGCGCTCACTTTGCAGGATAGCAGTGGTGCACTTTTTCCTATAGAGGGTGATAACAGCGGTATTTACAAGACAAAGCCGCTGTTTTATGAACAACAGAATTACGAAATCGTAATTGAAGCTGGTGCAGAAGAGGATGAGGTTACCTTTTGGCATGATAACATAAATATTCGTAAGAAGGTTACGAGGGCCAGTCGAAAATACAATATCTTATCGGGTGTGATTAACTTTGGCAATGAGATTGGTTTTTCAGATTTTGTAATTCAAATCAATGGCACGGAGTATCTCAGACTTGTGGTAGAAGTGTATCCTTCTAAAATCAGTTACAAAGAGGACTATCAGGCGATTGTAGCCGATGTGACGGCGGAGGTTTACAATGTAATCTTTGACTTTTTGAAAACAACGTATCTTGGCTATCGACAAGGGAACAGTGTTTCAAGCAGTCCGGTCGAGTTTTTTGCGGTAATTCGTAAGATTTTTGGAGATTTTCTGAAAGCGGTTGATATGATTTTGGCCTGTCCGCATCACTTATTGGAGACCCGCAGAGAGGTACTTCCGGAGCATAAAGTGAAACGAATGGATGCAAGCGGCTGTCGCTGGCTGGAGAAACACCCCGACCATGTGACGAAATTGGGCAGTCGAATTATGGTTGATCGGGTACTTGGCGTACGAAAACAGGTAACCTATGATACCAAAGAGAACCGCATGTCCAAATTTATATTGCGCACAACGACCAAGAAGCTGGAAGATTTTAAGAGAAATTATTTAAAACTTCAAAGGGCGAAGGATCCGGCAGTCGTAGAGGAAATCGACGGTATGATCTGCGCGTGCAGGCGGCGTATGCATACGGCTTTTTTCATGAGCATTGAGGAAAAAGAGGCAGATGCGGGGATGTCGCTTGTCTTTTCCATGGCGTCGGGATATCGGGATTTGTATAAATATTATTTGATGCTATTGCGTGGACTTTCTGCTACCGGGGATGTCTTCCATATTTCTGTCAAAGATCTGGCGGTTTTGTATGAATATTGGTGCTTTATTAAATTGAACAGTATGATGAAAGACCGCTATAAGATGATTTCTCAGGACATTATTAAGATACAGGGGAACGGACTGTTTGTATCACTGGTAAAAGGGCAGGGGTCAGAGGTGAAGTATGAGAATACTGAAAATGGGGATATCATTACGCTTTCCTACAATCCAAAGACTGCGGGAAGTCCTACTGTTGTACAAAGACCCGACAATGTGCTCTCCTTGAGAAAACGCTCAGGATTTAAGCAAAACAGGCAGTATGAATATGTATTCGATGCGAAATACAGAATGAATCCGGCGCTTCCGGGAACGGATTATTATACGGCGATTTCCCAGAGTCCAGGACCGGAGGTAGACGATATCAATACGATGCACCGTTACCGGGATGCGATTGTCTATCAGAATGGGGCGTCCCCTTATGAGCGGACTATGTTTGGCGCCTATGTGCTGTTTCCCTATTCTGATCTGGAAAAGTATAAAACTCATCGATTTTATAAAAGTATTGAAGAAGTTAATATTGGCGGCCTGCCCTTCCTGCCGTCATCCACAGAATTGGTGGCACAGATGTTGGAGGAATTGATCGCTGATTCGCCGGATTCTGCATTTGAGAGAGCGACTCTGCCAAGAGGAATTGAAGAAAAACTCATGAAAGTGGATTGGGAGAATCGGGATGTATTGGTAGGAAGTTTGAGGAGTAAAGCACAGTTGGATGTGGCATTGCGGCATAACTTTTATCATATTCCGGCAAGTCAGCTTCCGGAATCTGCTTTTCCAATCCATTATGTGGCCATATACCAGTCGAAAAATTTTTTTGGGCCGGAGGCGGGAATCCGCTATTACGGTGTGGTGACGAAGTGTATTCCGGTAAAAAGAAACCAGATCCGTGAGCTGCCGAAAAATTCTTCGGAGGAGTACTACCTGCTGGAGGTAAAAGAGTGGAAGCGGTTAGAGCGTGTTGTAGCTCCTAAGGAGTTTGGGCAGGTAAGATGCCTGACGAATCTGTTTTTGCTGGAGCACAGCGCTGAGTACCCGGAGTTGCTGCTGCGGTCGGAGGAGGAGTATAGACTTTATACGGAACTGAAACGGGCAGTGAAGAACCCGGAGATTGATGATGAGAGCAACGATTTGGGTTTTAAATTCAATAAGGCGACGGTTCTGTTTGAAAAAGATGAGATTCATGTATACCAGGATCATAAATTGGTTGAGAGATATACGGTTGCGGAATTTACAAGAAGTCCGAATGCTGTATTTCAGAAAATAAAGAAGCATTTGGAAGTTGCACAATAACAAATACCGCTTTTATCTTGCTGTAAATCACAGTCACACCGGAGAATGCCAGAAAACAGGCTATTCTCTCGCTCACTCATTCAAGGAGACTTCCCATGGATCATTTACGCTGTGTGGTAGAACGAATTACATATCAGAATGCCGACAACGGCTACACGGTGCTCAAGTGCGCTGTCAAGAACGCCCAGGATCTGGTGACGGTAGTCGGCATTATGCCGGACACTCACGTAGGCTCGGTGCTTGCGCTGGAAGGCGTCTGGAAGGTAGATGCCAAATACGGCCGCCAGTTTTCCGTGGAGAAATTCGAAGAGACCCTTCCGGCTACAGTTTACGGCATCGAGAAATATCTTGGTTCCGGTCTGATCAAAGGCGTGGGGCCGAAATTTGCCCGCCGCATTGTGGAAAAATTCGGAAAAGACACACTGGATGTGATCGAGGAAAATCCGGATGCGCTGATCGAGGTGGAAGGCATCGGCAGAGTGCGGGTGGAGCGGATCAAGAAGAGCTGGGGAGAGCAGAAGGAGATCAAGAATATCATGCTTTTTCTGCAGGGGCATGAGGTCAGCACCAGCCATGCCACGAAGATCTTCAAGACCTATGGCAGTGACAGTATCAGCGTCGTGCAGGAGAATCCTTACCGGCTGGCCGACGATATCTGGGGCATCGGTTTCAAGACGGCGGATACCATAGCGGAGAAGATGGGCATTGAGAAGGATCGCTTTATCCGTCTGCGGAGCGGTATTCTCTATACATTGAATAAACTCTCAGAGAATGGCCACTGCTATGCGGTAAGGGAGCAGCTGATCCAGACTGCGGAGCAGCTTTTGGAGGTGGAGGAGGCGGAGCTGGAGATCACTTTGGACGAAATGCTGCGCACAGAGGATGTGATCCGCGAGGAGGAGGCCATCTACCTGCCGCCTTTTTTCTTTTCCGAGACGGGCTGTGCGAAGCGGCTGCTTAAATTGCTGGCGGCTGAGCGCCGTGTGCAGATGGATGTGGAGACGGTGATGGAGACGGTCATGGGCCGGGCAGGGCAGAAGGACAATGGAGCAGCGACGCCGGCAGGACAACAGCAGGAGAAGGCGGAAGCTGTGCCATCTACGGAGCAGGGACAGCACATCACCTACGACGAAGTTCAGCTGGAAGCGATCCGCGTAGCCGTATCTTCCAAGATCATGGTGCTCACCGGCGGCCCGGGTACGGGCAAGACCACCACAACCATGGGGATCATCGCTGCCTATCGTGCCGCCGGCTGCCGGATCATTCTGGCGGCACCTACGGGACGGGCGGCCAAGCGCATGTCCGAGGCCACCGGCATGGAGGCAAAGACCATTCACAGGCTGCTTGAGTATAAGCCGCCGGAGGGCTACCAGCGTAAGGAAGAAAACCCGTTGGAGGGAGACGTGCTCATTCTGGACGAGTGTTCCATGATCGACATAATGTTGATGTACAACCTGTTAAAAGCCATGCCGGAGCAAATGACGCTGATCATGGTGGGCGACACCGACCAGCTGCCCTCGGTGGGTGCCGGCAATGTGCTGAAAGATATCATTTCTTCCGGGCGGATCCCTGTAGTGCGCTTAAGCCGGATCTTCCGGCAGGCCCAGGGCAGCCGTATCATCATGAATGCCCACCGCATCAACAAAGGGGAACAGATCGACATGCGGGGCGGCCGGGACTCGGATTTCTTTTTTGCCTCGAAAGAAACCAATGAAGAGGTGGTGGAGCTTCTGGTGAAATACTGCACCGAAAATCTGCCGCGCTATTATCATGTGGATGCCCTGCAGGATATTCAGGTGCTGACGCCCATGCAGAGAGGCGTCTGCGGGGCGGCGAACTTGAATCAGGTGCTGCAGGAGGCTATGAATCCGGGCAGCATTTTCCTGCGCAGAGGCGGCACACAGTACCGGCTCCATGATAAAGTCATGCAGATCCGCAACGACTATGATAAGGAAGTTTTCAATGGTGACATAGGTGTCATAAATCATGTGGACATGGAAGAGCGGGAACTGACCGTGAATTTTGATGGCCGGGAAGTGGTGTATGACGTAAGTGAGCTGGAGGAATTGACCCTTGCCTACGCCACCACCATCCACAAATCCCAGGGATCCGAGTACCCCATCGTGGTGATGCCTTTTACCATGAGCCATTATGTGATGCTGCAGAGAAACCTGCTTTACACCGGCGTGACCAGGGCGAAGAAGATCCTGGTGCTGATCGGGGAGAAAAAGGCGGTCTGGTACGCCGTCAAAAACGAGACCACCGCAGACAGAAATACGAAGCTGGCGGAACGTCTGCGGGAGGACAGCATGGAGTCCCGGATCGTTGCGCGTATGGTGCAGACAGAGCAGGCAGGACAGCAATCTGATAATAACGCTGTCTGGTCAGCGGCAGAAGCAGGGGATGCTCCTGCGGAGGTTCGATTGATGCAGGAGGAAGGCACTGCGGCAGGCAGTTTCAATCAGAATAAAGTCAAGATGATCCAGTACAAAGGCGGAGCGCAGCCTTCCATGGTCGGCGAACAGCCGGCCCTTTACAGCGGTTCTCTGTTCCAGCGGCTTGGCCAGTCCGAGTTTCGCAGCAGTTTTTCCCTGAAAAGCAATGACCGGAATTATGTTCAGGAAAAAGGAATGGATACGGTGAAAATGCATGCGCAGGATTTCATTGCCAAAAGGCTGTCGCCAGCCGCGCCGGCAAACGACGGCAGACAGACTCCCATGCGCGGACATCCGGTTTTCGTGGCCCAGCACGCCACGGCAACCTGCTGCCGCGGTTGTTTGGCGAAATGGCACGGGATCACGGAGGGAGCGGCGTTGTCAGAGTCAGAGCAGGAGTATCTGGTGGATGTGATCATGGAGTGGATCAGGCGACAGATGGAAGCTACTTGATAGAAAATGGATTTTTGCGGAAGATATGTATATGCGCAGATCAGTAAGTTATTAAAAAGATGTTGTGCGGGAATCTTTCAGGGATGGCATGGAGATATTAGGATGGAAAAACAAATTCCGGCAGACATGGAGGTGTTGTCATGACAACCATCTACTACATAGAAGACGACGAAAATATCGCCCGGATGGTGAGTGAATATCTGAACAGGCAGGGCTGCAGCGTTTCCATCTTTCCCACGATCGCCGGGGCAAAGGAGGCTTTTGCAGGAAAGCTCCCCACGCTGGCGCTGGTGGACTGGAATATGCCGGACGGCACCGGCAGCGCTTTCTGCCAGTGGATACGAGCCCGCTGGAAAGATCTGCCGGTGATCTTTATCACTGTCCGCGGCGATTCCCGGGATATCGTGTCCGGTTTTCAAAACGGTGCCGACGACTATGTGGTGAAACCTTTTGAACTGGAAGTGCTGTACTCCCGCATACAGGCATTGCTGCGCAGAACGCGGGACGTTGCGGAGAAGTATCTGTCCTGTGGGGAAATATCCCTTGACCGGGAGAAGAGGCAGGTATACCGGAACGGGGCGGAAGTCCCCTTAAGTCCGGTAGAATACCAGCTGCTCTTAACCCTGTTGGAAAATAAAGGAAGAACCGTCACCAGACAATCCCTTTTGGAAAAAATCTGGGACAGCAGCGGCAATTTCGTCAATGACAACACGCTCACCGTCACCATGAAACGCCTGCGTGAAAAGCTGCAGCAGCCGTCTTGTCTTAAGACTGTCAGGAGTGTGGGATATCGTATGGAGGAAATAGATCTTAATTATTGATCAATGAATGGGTGTGGATGTCATACCCTTTCGATAATCTGATTCCGTCTTGTATGTTTCGGCCAAATATACTGACAGGTTGCTATTGTCATTTGACAGTCTCAAAATCCTTACCGGTTGGTTGTCTTTAGTATCTATGCGTAGCGTTTTTGTGATGGTATCAATCTCATATATCATACCATCAAACATAGTTGCCGATAGAATCATATTCCAGTTGCTTCCGGGAAGCTCGCTGGCTATGATAGGCATATCTATATAGTAAAGCCCATTCATCTCAAAATTTACTCTATACAGGTCGCCTGTGGTTTCGCCGCCAAAACCGCTGAAAATTACATTTTTCTTTTGCAGCTTTGCACGAAAACCATCAGCCAGTGTGCTGCCGCTGCCGTTCCAGATCGGAAAGAGAGCGCCTGTGTCAATAAGAGCGCGACAACCATGGAACCAGTTTAGATTGGCGATAGGCCGTCTTGCTTTATCATCCAGTTGTATTGTTATTTGCATTATAATACTCCTGCTGCTCCCAAGGGCAGTCCGTTTTCATTGGTATACCATCGAATGATTCCGTCAGTTCCTGTTATCTGCATCCTTAAAAGTTCGTTACTTGATTTGTCGGTATAAACAACATCGGCAGATTCCAGAGTCACACCGTCATTATTTACATATTTAATGTTGTTTAATCCTAACCATGTGTTGGGGTACTTTTCTGCCATTTGTTCCCTGGTTAATCTTTCTGCCATGGCTGTTTTTCCTTTCTACTTTTTTTATATATTATATAAAATATTATATCGGATATTTACTGAAATATCAAATGAATAATCTCTTGTAGGCCGTCCATTTCCATGATATTTTACTTATAAAATCCAAAGAATACTGATTGAGTAAACAGAGGAATCAATATAGCAGGAGGAAACACCATGACCGCAAGAAGAAATATCGCAATTCTGATAGGATTTGTCCTGTCGGCCAGTCTGCTGTCCGCATCTGTGACCGCCGCGCTTCTGGAGCGGTATTATGGACGCGCATACATGCAGACGCTGGGACAGATCTGTGAGGGTGTGATCGACCGTCTGGCTGACAGCCTGACCGACAGCGCGGCATATCTCCCGAATAATAAACAGGAGACTAACCGTCCGAATATCAGCAGTCAGAGCAACGAGCAACAGAGTAACGAGCACCAGAACAACAGTCTGCACACCAACCGCCAAACTGCTCTCTTCCAAACCGAGCAGGCTGTCCTGACCGCACTGAAAGAATACCGATACGACCCGTCTGCTTCGGCCGGACAGAACCTCCTTCTTTCTTACGGTTATCGGCCAACTGATTTTTTGCAGTCTGCCGGCATAGGAGGCAGGCTTTTTATCTGGAGTGGATTCGTGGCGGGCAGCCTCTTATTTCTGGTGTCTTTTTCCCTTTTGCACAAAAGAGTGACCATGCGGGTCAATGAAATAACAAACTATCTGGAACAGGTGAACAGGGGGAGCGGCGGCGTGCTTGGGCAAGTCGGCGAGGGCGCTTTTTCGAGGCTGCAGGACGAGCTCTACAAGACGGTCACAGCCCTGCGGCAGACGAAAGATACGGCGCTTGCGGCCAGAAATAATTTTGCCGAAAACCTCTATAATATCGCCCACCAGCTTAAGACGCCGATCACCGCCATATCTCTGTCCGTGCAGATGCTCCGCAGTGAAATGACAGGAGAGGGGCCGGAAGCAGGGCATCTTGCCCGGATCGCAGGGCAGCTCGCCCGGCTGACCCGTCTGGAAGAAGCGCTCCTTCTGCTTTCCCGCATCGACGCCGGCACGTTGACGCTTGAGAAAAAGGAAGTCGATGTTTTCACTCTGCTGGTGCTGTCTGCCGAAAATCTGCAGGAGCTTTTCCGGGAGAAAAATATCACGGTGGAGATACCGGAAGCGGGCGGGACATGCATTCTGGCGGATATGGAGTGGACCATGGAGGCCGTGATGAATCTTTTGAAAAACTGTATGGAGCACACCCCGTCCGGCGGCACGGTCCGCTGTGTCTATGAAAAGAATCCCCTCTACACGCTGATCCGGATTCAGGATACGGGCCCGGGCTTCGCCAAAGAAGACCTGCCCCGCCTTTTCGAGCGTTTCTATCGGGGAAAAGATGCGGCAGGCGGCGGCATCGGCATTGGCCTTGCACTCTCCAAAGCCATCATCGAAGGGCAAAACGGCATCCTCTCCGCGTACAATCTGCCGACGGATGTGCAGAAGGGCGTGCGGACGGGCGGGGCCTGCTTCGAAATTCGCTTCTACCGGTAAAGCCTTTCAGGACATTTCCGATACTGTCACCAAGCTGTCACTTTACCCGTTTATAATCAGATACAGAGGGGAGCCGGGGAAACAAAATCTGCGGTTCTGCTCAGGCACCCGGGTATATCCCGTTTGGAACGGCGTAAAATACAAGGAACTGACAGGAGGGAATTATTTTGGAGATTTTAAAATGCGAAGGTGTGGGAAAAACCTACGGCAGCGGCGGCAATCAGACGGTGGCGCTTGCAGGCATTGATCTGACCGTTGAAAAAGGAGAATTTGTGGCGATCGTCGGGGCTTCCGGCTCCGGGAAGTCCACGCTGCTGCACATTCTGGGCAGTGTGGATAAGCCCACTGCGGGCAAAGTGACGGTGGAGGGCACCGACCTTGCGACCCTGCACGCGAAACAGGCGGCCATTTTCCGGCGCAGGAAGGTGGGGCTGGTGTACCAGTTTTATAATCTGATCCCGACGCTCACGATTCGAAAGAACATCCTTATGCCCCTTCTTTTGGATAAAAAGAAGCCGGATCCGGCATTTTTTGACCAGATCGTACAGTCTCTGGGCATTCAGGAGAAACTGGACCTGCTGCCGAATCAGCTTTCCGGCGGACAGCAGCAGCGGGCGGCCATTGCCCGGTCACTGATCTACCGCCCGGCAATCCTGCTGGCGGACGAACCCACCGGCAATCTGGATCAGAAGAATTCCAGAGAGATCATCGACATGCTGAAACTGTCCAACCGCAGTTTAAAGCAGACAATCCTGCTGATCACCCATGATGAAAAGATCGCGCTGGAGGCGGACCGGATCGTCACCATAGAAGACGGCCGGATCCTGGCCGACGAGAAAAGGAGGTGACAGGCATGTGGAAAGAATACTCATCCGGTTACCTCAAAAAGAACCGTGCCTCCAGCATATCGGTCATGACGGCGGCTTTTATCTCCGCCCTGCTTTTGTCCCTGCTGTGCAGTATTTTCTACAATCTGTGGGTCTATGAGATCGAGCGGATCAAAACGGAGGAAGGCGACTGGCAGGGCCGGATCGTGGGCGAGATCAGCGAACAGGATTTAGGCCGCATCCGGAATCATGCCAATGTGGAAGCGGCAGTGATCAACGAAGACCTGTCAGCAGGACAGGAAACGGTGGTCGATCTTACCTTTATAAATGAAAGGAAGATTTTCGAAGACCTGCCCCGTATTGCAGAGCTGGTGGACGGTGACGAATCTCCCATCGTCACTTATCACTACGCCCTTTTAAACATGTACCTGATCCGCAGTGCCGAGGATACTGCCCTGCGCTGGGTGTTCCCGTTTGCACTGGCGGTCACGGCGGCGGCCTGTCTGTCGCTTGTGCTGGTCATTCACAACGCTTTTGCGGTGTCCATGAGTGCCAGAATCCACCAGTTCGGTATCCTGTCAAGCATCGGCGCCACGCCGGGCCAGATCCGCACCTGTCTTTTGCAGGAGGCGTTTGTGCTGTGTGCGGGGCCGGTATTGGCGGGCAGCCTGCTGGGCATACTGGTCAGTATGGGCATGGTGGCGGCCTTGAATCTTCTATTGGCGGACGTGGAAGGAAGGCTTGTGCTGCCATTTGCCTATCATCCCCTGATCCTGTGTCTGTCGCTTTTGACGACGGCCGTTACGCTGCTTGTCTCTGCCTGGATTCCGGCGCGGAAGATGAGCAGGCTGACGCCTCTGGAGGCCATCAAAAATACCGGAGAGCTGCAGCTGAAACGAAAAAAGAATTCCAGACTGTTGTCACTGCTGTTCGGAATAGAGGGAGAGCTGGCCGGAAATGCGCTGAAAGCGCAGCGAAAAGCCATGCGCACCGCAGCCTTGTCGCTGGTTTTTTCCTTTCTGGCTTTTTCCTTTATGATGTGCTTTATCACGATCACGGAGGTCAGCCAGCAGGAGACATACTTCGCCAGATACCAGGACGCCTGGGACGTGATGGTGACGATGAAAGATACGGACCTTGGTGATTTTGTGAAATTAGCGGCATCAGACCGGCAGCAACAGTCCGAAGCACAGAAGCAGTCCGGAGAACAGAAATTGTCAGATGAAATCGACCAGACGTGGAACACCCTGCAGACTCTGCCCGGAGTACGCAGCTGTACAGCCTACCAGAAAGCAGCAGCGCGAAGGATCGTCACACCGGAAGAGATCAGCGCGGAAATGCTGGCAGCAGGGGGCTTTGAGAACCCTCCGGCGGAATATGTCTCCAGGGTTTCCGGCGGTTTTGTGGTAAATGCGCCGCTGGTTGTTCTGGATGACGACAGTTTTCTGGAATACTGTGCGCAGATCGGGGTGGAACCGCGGCTGGACGGGGCCGTGATCCTGAATACTACGCGGGACGCCAATGATCCGAATTTTCGAGAGCGGCGCACTCTTCCTTATCTGAAGGAGAACAACGCGACAACGGTCCTGATACGGGATGGATTGACGGAAGATGAGCTGGCGGCTCTGGCAGCAGGCTCTTTGGAGACAGGCGGCCGGCAGGAAGACGGGACAGCGGCTCCTGACAGGATTGTTGGAGAACAGCCTGTTAACGCAGCAATACTTCCGGTGACTGCCTATACCCAGACCCCGCCTGTCCTGCGGGAGGAGTACGGCACACTGGACTTTCACGAGCTGGTGCACTTCATCCCGCTGTCTGTCTGGAAAGAGATAGAAGAGCAGATCGGCGGCGCACAGCAGGAGATGTATCTGAGGATTTTGGCGCAGGAAGGAACTACGCCGGCAGAACTTGCGAAGATAGAGGTGCAGATATCCAAATTTTTGGAAGAAACGCCGGATATCAATAGAGCAGATGGAGAAAGAAGTAGAACCGCAGAATCAGAATCAAACGAAGAACACCAAAGAAGTGAACACTCCGCCGCATCCACAGGCCGCATTGAGATCGAGAACCGTCTCCGTGCGCTGCAGAACAACGAGCGGATGTTTACCGGCATGAAAGCGGTCTTAAGCGTCTTCTGTATTCTGCTGGCGACCATCGGTATCGGCAATGTCTTCTCCAACACGTTGGGCTTTGTACGTCAGAGAAGGCGGGAATTCGCCCGTTATCTGTCCATCGGCCTGACGCCGCAGGGAATGTGGAAAATCTTTTGTATAGAAGCGCTGGTCATTGCAGGGCGGCCGGTGCTTGTGTCGTTGCCCGTCACGGCCTTTGGCGTGATCCTTTTTATCAAGGCAAGTTATCTGGAGCCGATGCTTTTTATAAGAGAAGCGCCGTTTGTGCCAATCGCATTCTTTATCCTGGTCATCTTCGGGTTTGTGGGGCTGGCGTACCGGCTGGGCGCGAAACGGTTACTGGACAGCAGTCTGGCGGAAGCGCTGCGGGATGATACGGTGCTGTGAAATAATGTCCGTCTCCCTCTAAAGTCTCACCGGAATCATCCGATAAAGTTAGTGAAGAGATTTATCACAGAAAGGAGGCGTCTCCTATGCGTATAGAAGCTTATACACAGGTACAGCAGTTATACAACGCGACGAAACCCACTAAGTTACAGGGGAAGGCACACGTATCCGCGACTGACAGGATTCAGATTTCCAGTATCGGTAAGGATATCCAGATTGCCAAGAATGCGGTAGCAGCAGCGCCCGATATCAGAGAGGACGTGGTGGCGCCGATCAGGGCGGCCGTTGCGAACGGGACATATCAGGTGAGTGCGGAGAGCTTTGCAGAGAAATTAATGCAGAAGTACGAGGAAATCGAAGGTCTGTAGACACAGTGAAGGAGAGAATATAACGTGGCGAGTTTAATGGAAGTCTTGATTGATGTTTTAGAACAGGAAAATCAGGAGTACGAGAAGCTGTTAAGCCTGTCCATGCGTAAGACTTCTGTCATTGTGTCGGAAGACCTGGCAGAATTAACTAAGATCACGGATGAGGAGCAGGTCATCGTAAGCAGGATCAATCATCTGGACAACCAGAGATATGAGGCCGTTAGTGACATTGCGGATGTACTTAACAAGGATGTTGACAAACTTAAAATCGTTGATTTGATCAAGATGCTGGCAGGAAGAACGGAAGAGCAGGAGAAGCTGGCGGCAGTGTTCGACAGGCTGCGCGAGAACGTGCGCGGCGTGAAGCGGGCGAACGAGCAGAACGGAGAACTGATCCGGGATGCGCTTGAGCTGGTGCAGTTTAATATGAATGTTCTTCAGTCGATGAATAAGGCTCCGGAGTCTGCAAATTACAACAGGGGCGCTTACAATACCGGCGATATGATCGGGACGAGTCATATGACTTTTGATGCGAAACAATAATTGTTAAGGACGGTGGAATTATGTCATTAATGGGAAGCCTTTGGACGGGCGTATCAGGATTACAGTCTTCAAATAACGCGCTGAATACGACAGCGCATAACATGTCGAATCTGGACACCGAGGGGTATACCAGACAGCAGGTCGCACAGGGCACCAGACCTTATGTGACGGTCTCTACAGGTAGACCTAATTGGCAGCAGATCGGTCTCGGTGTCAATTATACCCTAACAAGACAGGAAAGAGATTATTTTTTGGATCTGAACTATCGTCGCGAGTCGGGACGGAGCGCTTATTATGATGTGGCGACGAGCACGATGGAAGAGGTAGAATATATATTGGGCGAATCCAATGAGGGCCATGAGTTCTCGGAGTCGCTCTCTAATTTCTGGACGGCAATTCAGGAGCTGAGCAAGGACCCGACAAGTTCTGTGAACCAGAATCTGTTCGTGACCAGAGCGCATGAGTTTACGACACGTGCGTCAGCTGTTTATACCAGCCTGTGCCAGTATCAGGACAATCTGAACAGATCGGTTGTCAAGGAAGTTAACAATATCAATAAATATGCGCAGGAGATCGAGGATCTCAACCAGCGGATCATAGCCGTCGAGGCCGGCAAGGAACATGCCAACGATCTGCGTGACCGCAGGAATCTGCTTCTTGATAAGCTGGCGCAGCTGGGTAATATCAGCTATAAGGAGGATGCGATCGGCTATGTGAGCGTCAGGTTCGAGGATGTGGATCTTGTCAAAGGCGGCCTGGTGAACAAGATGGAGCTGTATACGGATCCCCAAACCGGCTTCTATACACCTTACTGGAAGATGCTGGCGAACTACTCCTATGATGAGAAAGGCAATCCGGTGGTGACGGAAGAAGATATCCGCGCGGCGAAGGTGTTTGACCTGAACAGGACGATTTCTTCCGATCTGAATACGGATATCGGTTCCCTGAAAGGAATGCTTCTGGCAAGGGGCGACCACAGAGCGACTTATAAAGAGATCAAGGATTATCCGCCGGGTTCGGATCCGAATGACCCGACGCAGAAAGTGGACGGCTGGTATAATAAGAACGTAGCCCAGTCCATCGTTATGAATATACAGGCGGAGTTTGACCAGCTGATCCATATCGTAACGACGACGATCAACGACATTCTGGCGGAAGCGGCGGAGAAAGCCGCAGAGGACGGCAACCCGAATTATATGCGGGATGAGAACGGCAACCCCTGGCAGCTGTTTGTCAAGACAATAGACGGTGACGACTGGACCACATCCAATATGACGGTCAACACCGTGCTGCGTCAGAATCCTTCTCTGTTATCCTTCCGGTTGTCGGAGCACTCCGAGGATAATGAGACAGTCGAGAAACTGAAAGCAGCTTTTGAAGCGAAGATATATACTTTGAATCCCAACGTACAGACGCCGGTCGGCTTTACCGACTATTATAAGAACCTGGTATCGCAGGTGGCCAACGGCGGTTCGGTATTCAGGCTGATTCAGGAGAACCAGACAATGACTACGGACGCGATTTTTTATGCGAGAGAGCAGGTTGTGGGAGTTTCTTCCGATGAAGAGCTGACCAGCATGATCAAATTCCAGAACGCGTACAATGCGTCCAGCCGTTATATCAACGTGGTCAGCGAGATGCTGGAGCATCTGGTAACTGCGTTGGGAAGATAGAAGAGGTGAGCCTATGTCATCAACATTTTTTGGTTTGGAAATTGCCGCATCGGGACTGCGGGCAGCGAACGCGGCCCTCAACACGACGGCTAACAATATAAGTAATGCAAGTACGGCTGGTTACAGCCGTCAGGAAGTAAAGCAGGAAGCCATGAACCCGCTCCGTGTATTTGCCACCTATGGCTGTGCGGGCGCCGGCGTCAACACGCTGGCCATCGAGCGGATCCGCGACCGCTTTTACGACCAGAAGTTCCGTGAGAACGAGACGAAACTCGGAGAGTTCGACACGAAGGCTTACTACTGTAAGATGATCGAAGAGTATCTGACCGACGACGGCAAGACCGGATTCAAGTCGATCTTCGATGATCTGGGTGAGGCGCTGCAGGAGATCACGAAGAATGCCAGCAGTGATTCCACCAAGAGAGCTTTTATCTCGACCGCCAAGAGTATGGCGGACTACTTCAACAATATGTACGGCGATCTGCAGAATCTGCAGGCGGACACCAACGATGAGATCAAGATCCGTGTTGACCATATCAATTCCATCGCACAGGATCTGGCGACGGTCAACAAGCAGATCAATCTGATAGAGATCAACGGGCCGGTGGCCAATGAGCTGCGGGATAAGAGGGATCTGCTGATCGACGAGCTGTCGGCGATCGTGAATGTGGATGTGACGGAAGAGCCGATCTATGATCAGACGGGGAATGAGACAGGTGCATACCGCTGTATCGTGCGGATCGCAGGCGGCCAGATCCTGGTTGACCAGAATGAATATAATCAGCTCGAATGCGTGGCCCGCACTTCCGACGAGAAAGTGAATCAGACGGACATCGACGGTCTGTATGACATCCGCTGGACACACGGTCCGGAGTTTGGTTTATATAATGCATCCATGACAGGCGCCTTAAAAGGCCTGATCGAGATGCGTGACGGTAATAACGGAGAGTATTTCCGGGGTACGACTTCGGAGGTCATCTACAGCGGTGATACGAGCAAAGTTACCATCAAGACGGAAGACGCCTATCTGAGCACGATGATGAAATGTAATCTGTCCGATACGGGCGGCGTGATCAATATCGGCAACCAGCTGTATTATTATACGGACTGGAGCTATAACGGAGACGGCGAATATACTTTTACGATCGACAATCTGAAAAGCGAAGAGCCGATCACGGCGGTCAAGAATTACAAGTCGGCAACGGTCGGCAGTGATGTGAGATATCAGGGTGTTCCCTACTACATGCAGCAGATGAATGAGTGGGTTCGTGAGTTTACCAAGAAGGTGAACGATATCTTTACGGATGGTCTTACGGCGGCAGGTGATGATGCCGGTATTCTGTTTACGGCCCAGAAGCCGAAGCAGGACGGCCAGTATACGGAAGACCAGCTGAATGATTCCGCGCAGAACGGCAAGGGCTATTACTATATGACGGCGGGCAATCTGGAGATTCTGGACGCGCTGATGAAGGACGCTTCCCTGCTGGGAACGAGAGGCCGGACGATCGACGAAAATGGCAATGAGCAGATAGACGGTGTGGAGCAGTGTGAACAGGTCAAGAAAGTGATCTCCATGATGAGCGACAAGAACCAGTTCAGTTTCCGTGGAAGAGATGCAGGCGGGTTCCTGGAGTGTGTATTGTCAGACGCGGCGTTAAATGCCAGCAATGCCAATATTTTCTATGCGACCTATCTGAGTCTGGAGACCAACATTGACAACCAGAGAATTTCCATCTCCGGCGTTGATGAAGATGAGGAAGCGGTAAACCTTGTGAAATACCAGAATTCTTATACACTGGCTTCCAAGATGATCTCGGTCCTGACAGAGATTTACGACAGACTGATCCTGCAGACCGGCGTCTAAGACGACAGGGCACTCACAGGCGAAGCAATTTGATGGAAAAGAGGATGATAAGCCATGAGAATGACAAATAAGATCATGCGGAATAATTCGCTGTATAATATCAATCAGACTAAGATCATGGAAGATAAGCTGACGAATCAGATGACCAACCAGAGCAAGATCGTGCGGCCTTCCGATGATCCGGTGGTGGCGATCCGTGCGCTGCGTCTGCGCAGTAATGTGACCAGCGTGACGCAGTATCATGACAAGAATGCGGCGGACGCCGATCAGTGGCTGACGGTAACTGCAGACGCGCTCTCGACGATTGATTCTGTATTGAAGAATCTGTATGAGCAGGCGACAGGAGCAGCCAACAAATATGAGACTTCGGAAGATTTAAGTATCATTCTGGAGCAGATGAAATCCCTGACGAAGGAGTTTTACGCCAGCGGTAATGTGGATTATGCGGGCCGTTATGTGTTCTCCGGTTTCCGGACGGATACGGCGATCACGTTCTCGGCGGAGGATATCGCGCAGATGAAGAAACATCCGGTGTCCTACAATCTTACGGAGAGCATCGGTTATGAGAGTATCAGCACCATCAATTACACGGATTTCAGCGTGCTGGATAAGGGGCTTCCTGCGGGGGCTGCGGCCACGGAGAGCTACGAGCAGTATGTGACCAACACCACGATGTACCGTTTCCGGCTGGCCTATAATGATATAGACAGCAAGGATGAGAACGGCAATACCAAGTTGCCGACCCTGACGCATAACGGGACAGCGCTTACCAATATCACTTCCTATGCGACGGCGGAGGAGGCCTACAAGGCGGTTGCCGACGGTACGGAGCAGGGGATCGCATTTGTTGCCGGCACAGGCGAGTTGGTATTCAGCAAGGACTTCTATGAGAAACAGTTCAAAGAAGGCGACAAGTTTGAAGTCAACTACGACAAGAGCAACTGGAAAGAGGGCGACATCAATCCCGTACACTACTTCCCCTGTACGGAGACGAAGGAAGACGGCGAGCAGATCATCTACAATAAGGTGAAAGAAGACCAGGATATCTATTATGATGTCGGATTCAACCAGAAGATTCAGGTCAACACCGTGACGACGGAAGTCTTCACCCATGATGTGCAGCGGGATATGGATGACTTCTATGCGCAGAGCCTGCAGCAGCTGAAAGCGATCGAGACCAAGATCAGCGATATCGAGAAGAAGATGGAGGGCCTGCCGGAGGACAGCGCAGATTATCAGAAGCTGTCATTGCAGCTGGAAGGCGCCAAGAAGGCGGATTCTTATATCCGTGAGAATATCCAGAAGAAATTCGAGAACCAGATCACGAAGTATCAGAAATACCGCGATCAAAACGATCTGGCGATCACCAACAACGCGACGAGAGGAAGCCGTCTGGATCTGATCACAGAGAGACTTTCCAGCCAGAAGGCAACCTTTAAGGAGCTGCAGACAGACAATGAGGGGATTGATATCACCCAGGTGGCAGTGGAGTTATCCAGTGCGGAGCTGACCTATCAGGCGGCGCTGATGGCTACCGGTAAGATCATGCAGACCAATTTGATGAACTATATCTAAGAGACAGCGGCAGCAGGTAACGGGCTGACCATGAAAATGGTTTTTGATGACCGTGTATCTGCTGCTTTATTTGAGAGAGGAAGGTTAAGACTATGCAGATTACGACAAAAGTGTTTGGCGAGATCACAGTGGATGACGATAAGCTCATATATTTTCCGAAAGGGATCATCGGCTTTCCGGATCTGAAGGATTTTGCGCTGATCCATGATGAGGAGAAGGGATCGGATTCCATTCACTGGCTGCAGTCCATTCAGGAGCCTGCTTTTGCGATGCCGGTCATGGATCCGCTGCTCGTATGCCCGGATTATAATCCCGAGGCGGACGACGAACTGCTGAATAACCTTGGTGAGATCAAGCCGGATGACCTGCTTGTGCTCGTGACCGTGACGGTGCCCAGTGATCTGACACAGATGTCAGTAAATCTGAAAGGCCCGATCGTGATCAATGCCGGGGAGAGAAAAGCGATTCAGGTTATCGCGGAAGGCGATACCTATCAGGTAAAATTCCCGATCTATGATATCTTAAACAAGAAGAAAGCAGGTGAGTAGATGTTAGCTTTATCCAGAAAAAAGAACGAAGCGCTGGTGATCAACAATAACGTGGAGATCACGGTGCTGGAGATCAAAGGCGAACAGGTGAAGCTGGGCATCAGCGCTCCCCGTGAAGTCCCGGTATACCGCAAGGAAGTCTATGTGCAGATACAGGATGCCAATCAGGAGTCTGTTGATGTGGCCGGTATTGAGGCACTGCAGAATCTGCTTGGATAACAGAATAGCGACAGGAAAAAACAGTCTGTGTTTGCAACAGACTGTTCTTTTTTTACAGCAGGGAATTTAACACCCGGATCATCTCCGCAACCCGGAGCTCATAAGTGTGCAGCGCAGCCACCTTTTCATAACCGTTCAGGGCGATCTCGATGCGCTCGTCCTCGTGGCTTAAGTAATACCGGACCTTCTGTTCCAGTTCTTCCATCGACTCGTAGGTTTCCAGTTCCCGTCCGATCTCGAAATATGCCGGGATCTCAGCCTGCCAGTTGGTCAAAAGGAAGCCGCCGCAGCCCAGCACGTCCCAGATCCGCTGGGAGAGGCCGGTCTCGATGGGGCGCATGGTGATGTTTAAGTTGATCCTGCTGGCGTGAAAGATTTTGGGCATCTGGGTCAGTGTCAGTGCAGGCCCTTTGCAGTGTACTTTGGGAAGCGCCGACGTATCGCTGCGGGTGTAGAGATTGACCTGAAAATGCTCCGCCAGCCGGTTCAGTGTCCGCTCCCGCTCGACGGCCGCCAGTTTTATGCCGATATACTGGTGTGCGGTCAGATAGCGTCCGGTGTCCGTGTAAGTGTCGCCGCCTCTGTAAAAATCCGGATCGGCCTCTGTGATCTCACGGATGACACGGTCCGTCAGCGCATCGGCGATGAAATTGCAGCCGTATACCTTAAGCTGTGCCTCGATCAGTCCGTCCACGAAGCCGCGGGTGTGCTGTGAGAGGCCGGTGCAGGAAGAGGCGGCAGCGGCAGTACCGTCAGGCTGAGGCTGTGTATGGAGCAGTCTGTCGTAGCGGCATTTTTCCGTATAGAGGGAGCCTACGAAGCTGATGTCGCCGCCGTATCCGGCAAAATCCTCTTCCGTCATGCCAAGCACAGCCCTTTCCCAGCGCTTTACGTTTGCGGCCAGGGGCAGATAGAAGATCCGCCCGGGGTTTACCGGATGAAATGACTGATACTGTGCATGGTCGAATAAGAAAATGCGGTTCCACTCGTTTTTCAGGGCGTTGGAGAACAGCTCCGGCACGGGAGAGTCCACGCTCCAGCATACGTAAGGCACCTTGAAGCGATTGCAGGTATAGGAGATCGCCGGGAAGAAATTGATGCTGAACACGAAAGCGAAAGAATGCTCTGTCAGCCATTGTGTGAGCCGGAGGGCGCACTGCTGCGGCGAGACATGTTTATCGGTCATTTCTGTTTCTTCCGTGCAGACCGTGATGCCGAAATCGGTGAAGGTCTGGATAAGATCGGGTTCACAGATGTTGTTGTAGCGGTAAAATAAGATTTCCATAGGGGCCTCCGTTCTGACCAGCGATGGTTTTTTGTTGTGAAACATGATGATATTGTAACATAATAGTGCCCGTTTTGTATCAGCTGCCCTAAACATATTCTTCATTTTTCCGATATATATATCAAAGATCACGTGGTAACTCTCTGCGACTGTGCCCCGAAATCTGCCCTGATCACGAAGGACGCTGTATACTGGAGAGGAACGGACGTTATCAATAGACGATTCTATAAAGTATACTATATCACATGGAGGTGATCGGCAATGGCAATCGAACCATTAAACAGTGCTATGACCTATCAGGCACAGGCGGCTGTAAAACCGCAGACAGTAACACAGGTGAACACGGAAGTTCCCGAGGACGGACAGACAGTCAATGTTGATGCGACCACTGCATCCGTGACCAAAGTGCAGGCCGAAGACGAGCAGGCAGGCAGCGAAGGCAATGGCAGTGAGCAGCAGCAGGAGGAGATGGATGCACAGGTTCCCGGGATGCCGGACAGCCTGAAGAAGATGATCGCAGACATGAACAAGAAGATCCGCAATACCAATGCGGAAGCGGTGTTCGGCGTTCATGAGAAGACGAACAGGATCATGATCAAGATACTGGATAAGGATACGAAGGAGATTCTGAAAGAATTTCCGCCGGAGAAGACGCTCGATATGATCGCGAGCATCTGGGAGATGGCAGGTATCCTTGTAGATGAGAAACTATAGTACTGCAACAGGATATGGCAGACAGCATTTAGGAGGAAATGAAAATGGCTATCAGAATTACGGGTATGTATTCCGGTCTGGATACGGAGAGTATCATCAGCGAACTTGCCTCTGCGCAGAGCGTTAAGAAGAACAAACTCGTGAAGGCGCAGACCAAACTGAGCTGGAAGCAGGATGCATGGAAGGCCCTGAACACGAAGATTTACAGTTTTTACACGAACATACTGGACAATATGCGCTTTGAAGGTTCTTATATGCGGAAATCGACGAAGGTATCGCATCCCAATGCGGTAAGCATCGTCACCTCGGCAGACGCGCCGAACAGCGTGCAGACTTTGAAGATCGGGCAGTTGGCGAAGCAGGGGTATCTGACCGGCGGTAAGCTCGCTCCGGCCACGGATAAGAATGGAAATGAAGTCAAGGTTTCGGCGACGACGAAATTAAAGGATATGGGATTCAGCGGAGAAGGTTCCTTCCGTGTGAAAGTGAACGGCAGGTCCACAGATATCACGCTCAAAGAGGATATGAAGATATCCGACGTGGTAAATCAGCTGAATGCGGCAGGTCTTTCGGCGAGCTTTGATGCCAAGAACCAGAGATTTTATGTGAATGCCAAGAACTCCGGCGCGACGGCTGATTTTACGATCACGAGCAATGATGCCGGCGGTAAGGATATTCTCGGCAAGCTGGGTCTGGTAGCAGCTTATGATAAGAACAGCAACGAGTATAAAGAGTATCAGCTGTGGGCCGGTTACGGAGATCCGGCCAATGAAGATGCCTTCAAAAAAGCAAAGGAAGCGGAGATTGCCAAGCTGATCGCCGCGAAGAAGGCGAGCACGGATTCTCTTTTGAAAGCCAACGAGGAATACCAGAAGCGTCTGGATGCGCTGTTCAAAGACAATGATGAGAACAGCAAATATCAGATCGATTATGATGAGAATGATAAGAAGAAGGTCAACGATCAGGCTAATGCTTTATATGAAGAGCTGTATGGGAAGCCCAAGCTGGATGCTGACGGGAAGCCTGAGCTGGATGCTGATGGCAATCCGGTCATGGAGAAGTACGGACTCGACAAGACACTGGAGGATGCCAAGAAGACGCTGAAAGATGCTCAGGATAAGCTGGCGGAATTGAAAAAGAATAATACTGCCACAGAGGCTGACATTGAACTGGCAGAGAAAGCAGTGACGGAGGCCAGCGAGAAAGTAACCGATGCCCAGAAAGCTTTCAATGAGAAGAACGCTCACTACAGTTATGTCAAGGGCGTTGCCAATATCCAGAATGCGATAGAGGCCAACAAGGAGACGATCGCCGATAACAGATCCTATTATGAAGTCGATCCGTCAACCGGTGAGCCGGTTCTGGGTGACGATAAGAATCTGAAGGCGACCCAGAAGGCCAAGGATGAGATAGCAGGTTACTTCAAGGATAAAATAGAGATGGCAGAGAAGTATCTGGAGGATGCGGCGAATTATGAAACTCTTTCCGATGCTGAGAAGGAAGCGCTGGGGCTGGCTACCAAGATTGACGGCCGTGATGCTACGATCAATCTGAATGGCGTAGAATACACAAGCAGCAAGAACACCTTCGAGATCAACGGCATGACCATCACGGTACAGCAGGAGATTTCGGAAGAGATCACGCTGACTACCGCAGAGGATACCGACGAGATCTTCAATATGATCAAGAACTTCTTCACCGAGTACAATAAGCTGATCAATGAGATGGACGGCCTGTACAATGCGGATTCTTCAAAGGGCTATGAGCCGCTTCTGTCCGAGGAGAAGCAGGGGCTGGCGGATTCCGAGATCGAGGAGTGGGAGAAGAAGATCAAGGATTCCCTGCTGCGAAGGGATTCCACGTTGCGTAACGTGACGGATGCCATGAAGAATGCGTTAATGCAGGGCGCTACCGTGAACGGCAAGACGATGTATCTGTCCGATTTCGGCATCAACACACTGGGTTATTTCAATGCGGCCGATAACGAGAAAGGCGCTTATCATATTGACGGTGACAAAGACGATCCGGCTGTGGCGAACAATGATGATAAGCTGCGCGCCATGATCGCATCCGATCCGGCGACCGTACAGAAATTCTTTGCAGGACTGTCCAAGAATCTTTATGATACACTGACGGATAAGATGAAGGCCGTCAAGGATACCAGCAGCGCCTTTACCGTCTATAATGATAAGACGATGGAGAAGGAATATAAAGATTATACCGACAGGATCAAGAAGGAAGAGACCAAGCTGAATGCCCTGATCGATAACTGGTATAAGAAGTTCTCGGCGATGGAGACGGCCATGGCGAAGCTGCAGTCCAAGAACAATGCCGTATCCGGTATGCTCGGCGGCTGATAAGCTGATGACGGAGCGGGAAACCGCTGTCTGTCCAGACTGACAGACATAACATATAGTAAACGGAATTTCTAATGTCGTTTACTATAAGAAAAGGTATATGAGGACGGCGCATTGATGTGCTGTCAGGTACACCGTATCGAAAGCGCCTGTGCAGGGACTTTTCCGATACGGTGTATTGATTTAAAATATTGACAGGCCGCGCAGTCAACTGTATTATTAAACTATAGACCTTTAAAGTGCAGGAGGAAGAATCATATGCCAGTACAGAATCCCTATGAACAGTATCAGAGAAATAAAGTATTGACAGCCACACCGGCGGAAGTGACTTTGATGCTATACGAGGGCGCGATCAAGTTTTGTAATATTGCCATCATGGCGATCGAAAATAACGAGATGGAGAAGGCACACAACAATATCATGAAGACACAGCGTATCATCGAAGAGTTTCGCAACACGCTGGATCGTCAGTATGAGGTGGCGGAAGATTTTGACAGAATCTATGTCTATGTGCTCCGTCGTCTGTTCGAGGCCAATGTCAGGAAGGACAAGGAGATATTGGAAGAGGTGAACGGACATCTCAGAAGCCTCCGGGATACCTGGAAGGAAGTTATGAAGAAGTGCAATAAGGCGTAACAGACAGTTGGCTGTTACAGCAGGATATAAAGGGGTATGTTTATGAGCCAGAGCGGTGCACAGATATTATTACAGAGTCTGGAGAAGAAGACGAAGCTGCTTGACGATATGATCCGGCAGAACGGCGTGCAGGAAGAACTTCTGAAAGAAGAAGATCTGGATATGGATGCCTTTGACGAGGCGATCAACCAGCAGGGCTTCTACATAGAAGAACTGGACAAACTGGATCAGGGTTTCGAAACTGTCTATGACAGGGTGCGGGAGGAACTGCTCCGGGACAAGGCGCGCTACCGCATGGAGATCATACGCATGAAAGAGCTGATTCAGCAGATCACAGATAAGATCGTGACGCTGAATGCAGGCAATATGCGCAATAAGATGCTGGCGGAGAACCAGTTCAGCAGGAAGCGGGCCGCCATCGGCGCCGGCGCTTCCCGGAACAAAGCGGCCAGGAACTATTATAACAATATGAACCGCCTCAATTATGTGAGCCCGCAGTTTTACGATAATAAGAAATAAAGTTGTTTATGCACCTTGCATCTCTGGGTAGATGGAAGGTGCTTTTATCAATCGCGACAGGAATTTGATCATGGAAGCATATACAGGATTTGCACAGGTATACGACACGTTTATGGATGACACGCCCTATGAGGAGTGGAGCCACTTTCTGCTGGCACTGCTGCAAAAGCACCGGGAAGGCAGGCGGGACCCTGTGTTGTGTGGCACCATCCCGGCAGACGGCAAAGGCACGGGCAACAATTATGCCATAGAAACTGACGATAATGTCATAAAAGAAAATCTGCATCAGGAGCAGAATACCATTCTGGATCTGGGCTGTGGTACGGGTACGCTGACGCAGCTTCTGGCCGCACAGGGCTATGATATGATCGGGATAGATAACGCGCAGGAGATGCTGCAGATCGCCATAGAGAAAAGAGACAGCGCAGGGCTGGATATCCTCTATCTGCTGCAGGACATGCGGACATTTGAACTGTACGGTACAGTCGGCGCCGTGATCATTGTCTGCGATTCGGTCAACTATCTGCTGGAAGAGGAGGAGATTGTGCAGACCTTCCGACTGGTCAATAATTACCTTTTTCCGCAGGGGCTCTTTATCTTCGATTTCAATACGGTATATAAATATGCGCAGGTCATAGGGGATGCCACGATCGCGGAGAATCGGGAAGAATGCAGCTTTATCTGGGATAATTACTATCACGAAGAGGAACAGATCAATGAATATGATCTGACCGTGTTTGTAAAAGAGCCTGCAGACATGGAGCAGGCGGATTATGCGTTATACCGGAGATTTCAGGAGACCCATTACCAGCGGGGCTATGAGCTGGAGCAGATGAAGGACTGTCTGCGCAGGGCCGGTATGGTGTTTGTGGAGGCGGTCGATGCGGACACTCATGAGGCGGTAAACGACGTGAGCGAACGGATTTATGTGGTGGCGCGCAAAGGCGCATGACATTTTTTGTATAATTTGGATATCCCTGTAGGATACTATGGTTATGAACAAAGCAGACAGGAGGGGCAGCAGAATGGCGGACTACATAGTGAGGGCAACGGCGGCGAATGCACAGATACGGGCTTTCGCGATCACATCAAAGGATACGGTGGAACATGCCAGGAGCGCCCATGACTTAAGCCCGGTGGTGACGGCGGCGCTGGGACGGCTGATGACGGGCGCCGTGATGATGGGCAGTATGTTGAAAGGAGAGAAGGATCTGCTGACGCTGCAGATAAACGGACGCGGGCCGGTACGCAGTCTGGTGGTGACGGCGGATGCGGGCGGGCACGTGAAGGGATATGCGGGCAGCCCGCAGGCGATGATGCCGCCAAACAGCGCCGGCAAGCTGGATGTAGGCGGCGTGATCGGCAAGGGTACGCTGACGGTCATCAAAGATATGGGCCTGAAGGAACCTTACTCTTCCACCGTGGCGCTGCAGACCGGGGAGATTGGCGACGATCTGACTTATTATTTTGCGGCGTCGGAACAGGTGCCCTCGGTGGTCGCGCTGGGGGTTTTGATGGACAGGAATAATACGGTGAAGCAGGCGGGCGGCTTTATCCTGCAGCTGATGCCTTTTACGGAAGAGGCGGTGATCGGTGCGCTGGAGAAAAAGCTGGCGTCGCTTGCGCCTGTCACCACACTGCTGGAGGAGGGCAAAAGCCCGGAGCAGATTCTGGAGGAGGTGCTGGGCGATCTGGGCGTGGAATTTACAGACCGCATTCCGGTGTCGTTCTACTGTAACTGCAGTAAGGAGCGGGTGGAGAAGGTGCTGACCAGCCTGAGCAGAGAGGAGCTTAAGGATCTGATCGACGAGGGCAAAGATGTGGAGCTGAACTGTCACTTCTGCAACACGGATTATACGTTCCGTGTGGAAGAACTGAGGAAGCTATACCGGTAAAGAAAGGCACAGAGACAAAGAGAGGCGGGACAATTCATGAAACATGGATTTATCAAGGCGGCGGCGATGACCCCGAAGATCCGGGTGGCGGATCCGGCGTACAATGCGGGCGAGATCTGTAAAGGACTGAAAGAGGCATATGCAAAAGGGGCGAAGATCATTGTCTTTCCTGAGCTGTGCATTACAGGCTATACATGCGGCGACCTTTTTTTGCAGGAGCTGCTGCTTGTGCAGGCGCGGGAAGCGCTGGACGTGGTGGCGGATGCCACGGAAGGCAGTGATGCGCTTGTGTTCGTGGGACTGCCGTTGGAGATGGGCCACAAGCTCTACAATGTGGCGGCGGTGCTGCAGAATGGAGAAGTGCTGGCCTTTATCCCGAAGCGTTATATCCCTTCCTATGCGGAGTTCTATGAGGCAAGACATTTCATGCCGGGCAACGAAGAACCGGAGATTTATCTTTTTCATGGAAAAGAGGTGCCTGTGGGGACCAACATCCTGTTCGCGGTGGATGCGGTGCGCGGCCTGACGGTGGGCTGCGAGCTGTGCGAGGATCTGTGGGCGCCCTTATCGCCGGGCACGAGACATGCGCTGGCGGGGGCCACGGTACTGGTGAACCTGTCGGCCTCCAACGAGACCGTGGGCAAGGATGTGTACCGGGAAATGCTGGTGAAGTCTTCCAGCGCGAAGCTGATCGCGGGCTATGTCTATGCCTCGGCGGGGGAAGGCGAGTCCACCCAGGATCTGGTCTTTGGCGGCCATAACATGATCGCGGAGAACGGGACGATGCTGGCGCAGGCGAAACGCTTTGCTCCGGAGAATCTCTATGCGGATCTGGATCTTCACAGGCTGCAGCATGAGCGGCGGCGGATGATGAGCTATCGGCCGGAGCGCAGCGGGGGTTATCTTGTGATACCTGTTTCCATGGAGGAAGAGGAGACGGCGCTGGAGCGCAGCTTCGGGGCCAGGCCTTTCGTGCCGGCGGACGAGAAGGAGCGCGCGCGGCGGTGTGAAGAGATTTTGTCCATTCAGGCCTGCGGCCTTAAGAAACGATATGAGCATACAGGCTGTCAGTCGGCGGTGGTCGGGGTTTCTGGCGGGCTGGATTCTGCGCTGGCGCTTCTGGTGACGGTGCGTGCCTTTGATATGCTGGGACTGGACAGACGGCAGATCACGGCCGTGACCATGCCGTGCTTCGGCACCACGGACAGAACCTATGATAATGCCTGCAAGATGGCGCGCACCCTGGGGGCGACGCTGCAGGAAGTGGATATCAAAGAAGCGGTGACGGTGCATTTCCGGGATATCGGACAGAAGACAGAGGATCATGATGTGACCTATGAAAACGGACAGGCCAGAGAGCGCACCCAGGTCTTGATGGATATCGCCAACCGCACGGGCGGCCTGGTCATCGGGACCGGGGATATGTCGGAACTGGCTCTGGGATGGGCCACCTACAACGGCGACCACATGTCGATGTACGGTGTCAATGCCGGCGTGCCAAAGACGCTGGTGCGCCATCTGGTACAGTATTATGCGGACACCTGCGGCAGCGGGGAACTCAAGGATGTGCTTCTGGATGTACTTGACACGCCTGTCAGTCCGGAACTCCTGCCGCCCGTGGACGGCGTGATCTCCCAGAAGACGGAAGATCTGGTGGGTCCTTATGAGCTGCATGACTTTTTCCTGTATTACATGCTGCGCTGCGGTTTTGAGCCGTCAAAGATCTACCGGATCGCCTGCCGGTCTTTTCAGGATATGTATGACAAGAGTGTCATTTTGAAGTGGCTCAAAACCTTTTATAAGAGATTTTTTGCACAGCAGTTTAAACGTTCCTGCCTGCCGGACGGCCCCAAAGTCGGCAGCGTGGCAGTATCCCCCAGAGGGGACCTGCGGATGCCCTCCGACGCCTGCGCCGACATCTGGCTGAGACAGGTTGAGGAATTGTAATTGTAAAAGAGCAGTTTACGGTGTGATGACACCTGTGTCAGTATCCCCCTCGTTTTCCAACGCCTTGTTTAAGGAAGTGCTGATGGCATCCAGCAGGATCATGGAGGTGTATTTGCTGTCATCCGGGTAGCTGATATTCTCCAGACTCTGATTGGTTATGATCTGGTTGGCAAGATCCTCGAAAGAAGGCTGGATCAGAGGATACATGGTCGCCACGGCTTCGTCCAGATTGATGAGCCTTATGGAGTTGATATTTTTCTCATCCACAGTCACCTCGATCTCCACCACGTTGTCATTCAGGATCAGGGAGGTCGTGTACACACCGGGCACATAGGAATTGGTCGTAGTCTGTGTGACGGTGGACATGGTCTCTTTTTTCTCCTCTCTGGGAAGGAACATGATGATCAGCAGGACGATAAAAAGGATACCGAGCACGGCAAAGATGCCGGTATATATCAATTCTTTTACGTGAAGCACGACGATTTTGGTTTTGGAACTCATACTATATCCCCATGGAAATTCTTTTTTATCAGTCTATGACAGGCAGGGGCGGTTTATGCGTGTGATCGCTGGTGGTTTTTTGACGGAAAGATAATGGACTTTGTGTTCATAGTGTGATAAGCTGAAATTAACTTGATGACCGGTCTTCATAATTGGGAGGTGAGACAATGCCGAATGGTGCAGAGATTATTGAAAGAGCCGTAAATGAATTTCAAAGAGTGCAGACGCATATGAAGAATGCGAAAAGAGAAAATGCTGTCGAGACGTATGCGGAATTAAAGAAGGATTATAAATCTTTAAAAGTAGTATTGAATTCCCTCGGCGTGAACCTTACGGACATCGACGAGATCAAAGAGTAGAAGGGAAGCCGAAGGCTGAACTGTTATACAGTGGATGAGATACAGTAAACGAAATTTCTAATGTCGTTTACTGTAAGTAGACGAAATAAGTGTGATATGGAGTTGACAACTGCATAGAATATTGGTATCGTTAACCGGGACAAGGGCGTTCTTACTGCAATATTGCGGGATAAGAGCGCCTTTTTGTATGGATGGAGATGTAATTGGGCAGTGGCTGTCCGGGCAGCCGGAGATCCGGGCGGCGGTTGAGCGGTAAAAAGAAAGGATGATGCATATGAGAAAGAATTATACAAGAGAGGATATCATACAGCTGGTAGAGGAGGAAGACGTGGAATTTATCCGGCTGCAGTTTACGGATATCTTCGGTAACTTAAAGAATATGGCCATCACGGCCAGCCAGCTGGAAAAGGCGCTAAACAACGAGTGCATGTTCGACGGGTCTGCCATTGAAGGATTTGCACGCATCGAAGAGTCCGACATGTATCTGTATCCGGATCTGGGCACCTGGGAGATTTTTCCGTGGCGGCCGCAGCAGGGCAAGGTGGCGCGGCTGATCTGCGATGTACACCGTCCAAACGGGCAGCCTTTCGAGGGAGATCCGCGCTGCATTTTGAAAAAAGCGGTGAAAAAGGCAAAGGAGCTGGGCTATACCTTCGAGGTCGGGCCGGAGTGTGAGTTTTTTCTTTTTAATACGGACGAAAATGCGATGCCGACGACGATCACCCATGAGCAGGCCGGCTATTTTGACCTGGGGCCTATGGATTTCGGAGAAAATGCAAGGCGGGATATGGTGCTGACACTGGAGGAAATGGGGTTCGAGATCGAGGCTTCCCACCATGAGGTGGCGCCGGCCCAGCACGAGATCGACTTCCGCTATGACGAGGCGCTGGCCACTGCCGATAACATCATGACCTTTAAGCTGGCGGTCAAGACGATCGCCCGCAGGCACGGACTGCATGCCACTTTTATGCCCAAGCCGAAATTCGGCGTAAACGGTTCCGGTATGCATATCAATATGTCGCTGTCCAGGGAGGGACGGAATATCTTCGCAGACGAAAAGGATGGGATGGGCTTAAGCCGGGAGGCCTATTATTTTATCGGCGGCATCATGAGGCACATGAAAGGGATGACGGCGATCACCAATCCGCTGGTCAATTCGTACAAAAGGCTGGTGCCCGGATATGAGGCGCCGGTCTATATCGCCTGGAGCGCCACCAACAGAAGCCCGTTGATCCGCATTCCGGCTTCCCGCGGCGAAGGCACCAGGATCGAGCTGCGCTGTCCGGACCCTTCGGCCAATCCTTATCTGGCGCTGGCAGTGTGCCTGCGGGCGGGGCTGGACGGTATCGAGAATCACATCCTGCCGCCGGACAGCGTGGACCGCAATATTTTCCGCATGACGGAGGAAGAAAAAAGAGCCGGCGGGATCGAGGAGATTCCCGGCACGCTGATCGAGGCCATCAGCCATATGGAGGCCGACGGATTTATCCGGGACGTGCTGGGCGACCATGTGTACCGCAAATATATCGCGGCCAAAAAGGAAGAGTGGCATCGCTACCGGATGCAGGTCACGGACTGGGAGATCAGTGAATACCTGAATAACGTGTAGATTTTTGGCGTTGGACGTTAGCGCACGAATCCTGCGGTATGATGAGAGTGGACGGTCGGAGGCGCCTGACGCTGTTACAGGAGCGAGAGGCCTGGCAGTGCCGACAGCATTATGGGAGAGGGAGGTGAGCAGGTGACGAACATTATTGTGGTTTTGCCGAAAATAGAGGATGCGCGGGGCATCCGCAGCGTATTGATGAAAAACGGCATTCCGGTATCTGCGGTCTGTTCTACGGGAGCACAGACGCTGAACCACCTCCGGGATTTAAATGACGGTATTGTCATATGCGGCTATAAGATGACGGATATGCTCTACATAGAACTTCACCAGTGCCTGCCGCCGGGATTCGACATGCTGTTGCTGGCATCCCGGACGGTGCTAAATGACTGTCTCGACAATGACATCATGTGTCTGGCCATGCCCCTTAAGGTACACGACCTGATCAATACCGTAGATATGATGTGTCAGGCCGCCGCCCGCAGACGCCGTCGGGCAAAGACGAAGCCGAAAGTGCGCAGGCCCGAGGAGGAGAAACAGATCAGGGAAGCCAAAGAAGTGCTGATGGCCAGAAATAACATGACAGAACAGGAAGCCTATCGATATCTCCAGAAATGCAGCATGGACAGCAGCACCAATATGGTGGAGACTGCGCAGATGGTACTGACGATGATGCGTTGAGCCCGGACGCCGGATATTTGGCGTTAACGGCATAGTTTGTGAACTTTTTTGTTGCGCGGCGGGGATATTCTGGTATGATAGAGGCATGAGGCATGAGGCATGAGTAATACACGGTTGGCAAAGTAAAGAGGGGTGCGGTGAAATATGAAGTTTAAGTTTACGAAAATGCAGGGCTGCGGCAATGACTATATTTATGTGAATGGGTTTACAGAGAAGATTCCGCAGGAGGAAAAAACGGAGCTGGTGCGGCATATCAGTGACAGGCATTTCGGGATCGGCGGTGACGGTGTGATTTTTATCAATCCTTCGGCGGAGGCGGATTTTGAGATGGAGATGTACAATGCCGACGGCAGCCGGGCCGAGATGTGCGGAAACGGTATTCGCTGCGTGGCTAAATATGTCTATGACAAGGGCCTTACGGATAAGACTGACATTAGTGTCATAAGCTATGGCCAGATCAAATATCTACAGTTTTTCTTAAAAGAAGGCCAGGTGGATACCGTCAGAGTCAACATGGGAGCGCCGGAGCTCAGGCCGGAGCGGATACCGGTGACGGTGGCCGAAGCTGGTATGACTTTGGAGCAGGAAAGGATCGTTAACGCACCGATCATTGTACAGGGTAAAGAGTACAAAATGACATGTGTGTCAATGGGAAATCCGCACGCCGTCATCTTTCTGGAGGATGTGACGAACCTTGAGATTGAGCAGATTGGCCCGTATTTCGAGAATCACGAGAGATTCCCGAAGCGGATCAATACGGAATTCGTTAAAGTGCTGGACAAAAAGACCGTGCAGATGCGCGTCTGGGAGCGGGGCACGGGAGAGACGCTGGCCTGCGGGACAGGGTGCTGCGCTACCGTGGTAGCCTGCATTTTAAATGGTTTGACGGATGAGAAGGTTACTGTTAAACTATTAGGTGGCGAAATTGAGATCGAATGGGACCGGGAGGCCAATCTGGTCTATATGACAGGGCCGGCAGTCACTGTATTTGAGGGAGAATACGATGTACCTGCGGTTCAGTGATTTTTTGCGGTGTGCCTGCCGACAGATATCAGAATTATGGAATTTCAGTAACAGGGAGGACATTTTATATGTTAAAAGTGAATGATAATTATTTAAAATTACCGGGCAGCTACCTTTTTTCAACGATCGGAAAGAAAGTGAATGCCTATACGGCTGCGAACCCGGACAAGAAGATCATCAGACTGGGCATCGGTGACGTGACACAGCCGCTTTCCCCGGCAGTGATAAGCGCCATGCACAGCGCAGTGGATGAGATGGCGGACGCGGCTACGTTCCGCGGCTATGCGCCAGATCTTGGTTATGACTTTTTGAGAAATGCGATTGCGGATAACGACTATAAGGCCAGAGGCTGCCAGATTGAGGCGGACGAGATTTTTGTGTCGGACGGTGCAAAATGTGATTCCGGCAATATTCAGGAAATCTTTGCACTGGATAATAAGATCGCGGTCTGCGATCCGGTCTACCCTGTCTATGTGGATACCAATGTTATGGCGGGACGGACAGGCACCTATGACGCCGCCACGGAAAGATGGAGCGATGTGATCTACATGCCCTGCACGGCGGACAATAATTTTGCCCCGCAGCTGCCAAAGGAAGTGCCGGATCTGATCTATCTGTGCTTCCCCAACAATCCTACCGGCTCCACGATCCACAAAGCACAGCTGCAGGAATGGGTCGATTATGCCAACAAGAACGGTTCCGTTATCATTTATGACGCGGCTTATGAAGCATATATCTCCGAGGAAGATGTGCCTCACACGATCTACGAGTGCGAGGGCGCCAGAACCTGCGCCATTGAGCTGCGGTCTTTTTCCAAAAATGCGGGCTTTACCGGCGTAAGACTGGGCTTTACCGTGATCCCGAAGGATCTGAAGGTGGGAGACGTAGCCCTCCATGCCCTGTGGGCAAGACGCCACGGCACCAAATATAACGGCGCTCCTTACATCATCCAGCGGGCAGGCGAAGCAGTATACAGCGAGGCCGGTAAGAAAGAGACGAAAGAACTGGTTGCCTACTATATGAAGAATGCAGCCTACATTCTGGACGGATTAAAGTCCGCTGGTTTTGATGTGTCCGGCGGTGTGAATGCACCCTATATCTGGCTGAAAGCGCCGAATAAGATGACGAGCTGGGAGTTCTTTGATTATCTGTTGGAGAACGCGAGTGTGGTCGGCACACCGGGGTCGGGATTCGGGCCGAGCGGCGAGACATATTTCCGCCTGACGGCTTTTGGCAGTTATGAGAATACTGTGGAAGCGGTGGACCGGATCAAGAGGCTTGGGGCCTAGTACAGAATTCACCGTTAATTACGCAATGCTGTACCAGAGGGAATTTCGAAATAACTGTACTATGATTAAAGTGATTCGAAATTCTAAAATAACGATTAAAATGACGGAATACCATTGAAAGGTATTCCGTCATATGTTATGATCAGGATATCAAATTAAGCATATATATCGAGAGATATAAGATACGATCTGCGAGGATACCGCTCGTCATATAAGGGAAAGTACTTTCCCGTCTGATTAAAATCTTTTATTATCGGGATCATGGCCGATGATCATATGCTTATTTTCCAATTTATGAGGCTGCCGGATATGGCGGCAGGAAACAGAAAAGGGCAGGGGATCCGGCCGGATGGCAGTATGGTACAGGCGTGGTTATGGTATCTGCACAGTTACAGCGCGGTATGGCTGCAGGCAGCTCACAAGGGCGGAAGATCTGCGGGCAGGACCGACAGAAACGGTTTATCAGGTACCGTCTGCTCAGACAAGAGGTGCAAAAGGCCGCATCAGGAATCAATTTGAAGATGTATGTAAGTATGAGATGACGGACGGCCATATCCGCATCATGTACCTGATTGCTAACCAGACAAGGACAGACGGAAAGATGCTGCTCCGGAAAGCAGGTTACACAGGCGGAGCCTATAGAGAGCAGTACGAAGGGAAGACACAGGATATCTATCCGGTCATCGAGTTCGTACTTTACTGGGGAGATGCCAGATGGAGAAGCAGCAGGGAGCTTCATCAGCACCTTCGGAAAAAGAAGCCACAGGCGGATGTCCTGGCGGCAGCGTGGCAGTATATTGACAATCTGCACCTTCATGTATATGAGATGCGGCATCTGCCGGAAGAGGTACGGGAAATGTTTCAGAGCGATATGCGCATAGTGGTTGATTACCTTGCGGAAGGCATGGGGTATCGTTCTGACTGGAAGATCGTGCATAAGGCAGCATTGATCAGGATGATCAAAGTACTTTCCGGTGACGGTAACACAGAGGATGTGGAGGAGTGGTTGGAGAGGCAACAGATCAGAGAGGAGGACGAGATTACTGTGTGTGAATTGTTTGATCAGTATGAAAGGAAAGGGCGCGAAGAGGGCGAAGCCAGACGACTGGTAACAGATATTGAGAACGCCATGCGGTTTTTTCAGGTCACGCTTGAGAAGGCGTGCGAGGGACTGGGCACAACTGTGGGAAGGTATGAGGAGGCGAAGAAACTGCTTTAAATTATGAAGACTGTCTGACAATATTTTTTGTTTGTATTATTTTTAAACTAATTTGGAGAATAGACAGTTTAGTTAAAACGGAATATATTTTTGACGGAATAAATTTTTAAAATAACCTCTAAATTAAATCAAGGATCGCCCGATATATAATACAAGTAAGGTAAATATTAATTTACTTACCTGATTGTAATGAATCCGCAGGTAGCGTACGAGCCGAAAGATTCATTGCAGCAAAGCAAATAAGTGGCAGGGAAGCCACATCAAATTCAAGGAGGAATATATTATGGTAGTACAGCACAACATTACAGCAATGAATTCTAACAGAATGCTGGGCCTTACAACAAAGGCACAGGCTAAGTCCACAGAGAAGTTATCATCCGGTTACAAGATTAACCGTGCAGCAGATGATGCAGCAGGATTATCCATTTCCGAGAAGATGAGAAGACAGATCCGTGGACTTACACAGGCATCTGCAAATGCTCAGGACGGTATCTCCTGCGTGCAGACAGCAGAAGGTGCATTGAATGAAGTACAGGATATGCTGCAGAGAATGAACGAGCTGGCTGTAAAGGGTGAGAACGGCACATTGACATCCGCAGACCGCAGCTACATTCAGGCTGAGGTTAAGCAGCTGATGAGCGAGATCGACCGTGTACAGAGCACGACTACATTCAATGAGCAGAGCCTGCTGGATGGTTCTTTCTCCAACAAGGGACTTCAGGTTGGTGCAGAGTCTGGTCAGCATATTTCTGTCAGCATTAAGAACATGAATACCAATGAGTTGATTGCCAGCGCAGTAGGGAAGAAAACAACTTTTGGTACAGCTAATGTTGAAGCGAGTGGCACTGATACTGTTATGCAGTATGTAGAGGGTGATACGAATGAGCTTAAGGCAGATATGTTATCAAAGTTTTATACCTTTGATGAGGGTGCGGTAGTTGATACTGACAACAACAGTACTGTTGCAATAGTAAATGATATGGGACTGGACGCAGCACCTACAGCAGCAGATTTCGCAGCACTGAATGCATTTGCCAAGAGTGCGATCAAGGATGTATCCCAGCAGCGTTCCGACCTTGGTGCGATCCAGAACAGACTTGACCACACCATCAGCAACTTGGATAACATTGTGGAGAATACCACATCTGCAGAAGCAGCGATCCGTGATACGGACATCGCTACAGAGATGGTTAAATATGCTAACAACAACATTCTGCAGCAGGCTGGTACATCTATGTTGTCACAGGCTAATCAGTCTAACCAGCTGGCATTGTCTCTGCTTGGTTAATGGTGGTTGACTTTTGGATGAACATAAGTCAGACAGTAAATGAATAGTCTAGAGAGGCCGGTCATCGTTATCGGCCTCTTTTTTCAATGGCTGATATTGATTGTGATCAGTAGTGTAAATACCACAATGTGACATTGGAGTGAATGGGATATTATGATATTATTTTCAAGAAAAAATTGAAAATTACTAAAGGAAACAGGAAAATACCCGATATAATAAATAAGTAAAACATATTTACTTATTTTAATTGTAAAGAACCAGCAGGCAGCGTACGAGCCTACTGATTCTTTATAGTAGCAAACAAGTGGCAGGGAAGCCACATCAAATTCAAGGAGGAATATATTATGGTAGTACAGCACAACATTACAGCAATGAACTCTAACAGAATGCTGGGCCTTACAACGAAGGCACAGGCTAAGTCAACCGAGAAGTTATCATCCGGTTACAAGATCAACCGTGCAGCAGATGATGCAGCAGGATTATCCATTTCCGAGAAGATGAGAAGACAGATCCGTGGACTTACACAGGCATCTGCAAATGCTCAGGACGGTATCTCCTGCGTGCAGACAGCAGAAGGTGCATTGAACGAAGTACAGGATATGCTGCAGAGAATGAACGAGCTGGCTGTAAAGGGTGAGAACGGCACATTGACATCTGCAGACCGCAGCTACATTCAGGCTGAAGTTAAGCAGCTGATGAGCGAGATTGACCGTGTACAGAGCACGACTACATTCAATGAGCAGAGTCTGTTGGATGGTTCTTTCTCTAACAAGGGACTTCAGGTTGGTGCGGAGTCTGGTCAGCATATCGGCATCACGATCAAGAATATGAATACCAATGAGTTGATTGCGAATGCAGTTGCGAAAGGAACGACATTCGGAGTATCTAATACTGAGTCAAAAGATACCAACAGCACAGACTCGTTGAACTATGCTGATGCAAATATTGTCGATGGAAAGAAGACACTTGCTTCCAATTTGTTGTCAAAGTTCTATGAATTTGATGCTACTGGTGTTGTTGATACGGAAGTTGCAGATAAGCTTAATACGGTAGATAACCAGAAGAATGAGGTAAAGAGTAAGTTGACAGATGCACCTACAGCAGCAGATTTCGCAGCGCTGAATGCATTTGCCAAGAGCGCGATCAAGGATGTATCCCAGCAGCGTTCCGACCTTGGTGCGATCCAGAACAGACTTGACCACACCATCAGCAACCTGGATAACATCGTGGAGAATACCACATCTGCAGAAGCAGCGATCCGTGATACAGACATCGCTACAGAGATGGTTAGATATGCTAACAACAACATCCTGCAGCAGGCTGGTACATCCATGCTGTCACAGGCTAATCAGTCTAACCAGTTGGCACTGTCCTTACTTGGTTAATATAGGCAGATTAAAATTATATGTGAAGTTACCGAATATGGGTTGGCATATGCCAACCCATATTTTTGAATTTACAGGATTAGATTTTCAGGTACATCTGAGATAATAGAGAGAAAGGAATACGATACTATGCAGGATATGGTAAGCGTTATCGTTCCAACTTATAACAGAGGAAATGTTATAGGCAGAGCGGTCAAAAGTATTTTAAGGCAGACTTGGCCACATTTTGAGATCATTATTGTAGACGATGGCTCAACGGATGGGACGAAAGCGATAGTTGATGAACTGGGAGACCCGAGAATCAGATATATTCTTCTGGAGCAGAACGCGGGTGTTGCCCATGCCAGAAATGTTGGGATTCAGGAGGCGAAGTATGAATATATTGCCTTTTTGGACAGCGATGATGAATGGCTGCCGAAGAAGCTGGAACTGCAGATGAAGAGAATGCTGCGCTGTGCTGATGAAATTGGAATGGTTTATTGCAGGATGAGTGGCCTGTTAAGAGATGGAAAGAACAGATTTACATGTCCGCCTAAAGAATATGTGAAGGATATTCTGGAAGGAGATCTGTTTCAGCCGTTGTTGATGCAGAACGTGATTGGGACACCGACGATGCTGGTACGCAAAGAATGTCTTGTACGGACAGGAGGATTTAAAGAGGCGCTTCATTGTGTAGAGGATTGGGAATTGATCTTGCGGATTGCCAAAGAATGGAAAATAGCATTTGTAGATAAAGTACTGGTGGAGGTACATAAGTCGGAAGGAAGTGTATCCACGAATACGGCATGGTATCTGGTCGCGCGCTGCTATATGGTGTCCCTCTATCGACAGAAATTGAATGAAATGGGTGTACTTGAGAAAGTAAAAGAAGAAATACTGGAGGTTGCCGAAAGGAACGGCCTGCGGACAGAGATTGAGGAGCTGCTGACCAGAGATATAGAGCTGTAACAAAGACTGCCGGATACCTGCCTTATGGTATGATATCCAGCAATTCCTGTGTGCGGCAGTTCCATGTGTGGAACTGTACAGCCTGTTGCCAGGCATTTGCTCGGATAGTCTCTGTTAACTGTGAATTGTTTAAAAGATCATGTACCATCTCGGGCAATGCTTCCAGTTGATCAAGGGAATAATATTTGATATTTGTGCAGTCTGTAAAAGATTCTCTCAAATATTCACTGTCATCGGTTAAGGAGATCGCCCCCTGTAGCATGGCTTCAAAGATTCTTTCGCTGGCACCGGCTTTAAACCAGGCCATGTGATTCAGGACGATTTTACTGTCTTCCATAAGGCGGATGCCTTCTGCGGGCGGAATCAGCCCTTTGTATTGAAAAGCGGGGTGGTGGAACAGTTCCAGCAGCTCCCAGCCGTTGCCGTATACAGTAATTCGTATACCGGCATGAAGAAGGACCTCGATGATCTTTTTGCGAAAAAGAGCAGTTGTGTTGACATCAATAAAACGATATTTTTGGATCAGCTGCTTTAGTGCCTCAGTAGAAAGAGACTGCCGGTTCCCGTTCAGACAGGCAGTTACGGCCTGTTCAAAATTCATGGAAGGATGGGAAATCAGCTCTATTTCCAGTTGCCTGGCGAAGTCGTCATATTCAATATCGGTGTGATATTTATAACTTCCGATAAAAAGCACGTCGATAGAGCGCTCGTCAAATGGCTTCAATGTGTCAAACGATTTGAGACATTCACCTGCTGTTGGAAGGAATACGGCCTTCTGCACGGTAGGATAGAAGCGGCGGATATATTCTGTGTGACAGCGGTCTGCGCAGACTGCTATGCCATAGGAAGGTGCGTTGTCCAGTGTGTCGAAATAGTACATCGGGTGATCGACAAGGATATTAAAACAGGGTACCTTCCAGAGATCCCAGAGGCTTTCTCCGGACTGCAGTCTCATTTGAAAACAGGAATTGTTGAATACAAACACGGCGTCCAACCCCTGCTTTTGCCATATAAACAGGGATTCCAGACTTTTCTCGAAATTCTGTCTGTCGAAGAGAAAGACTTTATGTCCTGATGACAGCAGGGATTTATGGTATTGTTCGGCGATGTAGTCCAAAATAGGAATACCGGAACCGGTAAATACTGCAAATCTTTGCGAAGAGACAGCCGTATGCAGATATTGTTCATATTCTGCGGCCATGTCGTACTGTCCCATTCGTTGAAGTGCAGTGATGATATTGGTTAAAGTCGTCTTGTTGTTTTCCTGCAAAGACAGTGCTTCTTCCAAAAATGACAATGATGTCAGATTTTCGCCGGCATTGCTGTAAATGACAGCCAGGTGATTCAGCATTTCGACAGGCGAGCCGAGAGCCTGTGGGAAGTTCTGCAGCAGGTAGACCAGCGCCTTATGAGAAACCCTGCAGTCGGTCAGATATTGCAGTTCTTCCTTTGAGACAGAACTGTCCTGTATATGTTCCAGAATGCTGAGTAACAGACGAACATGACGGACCAGAGTGGTCAGGTCGCAGGAAAAGGTGAGCAGAGACGGCAGGGAAGCTTCCTGCTCGATCCGGCAGATGTTGATGATATGTTCGATTGTTTTCAGCTCCTGATGGAAATCGGATAATTCCAGAGAAAGATCCGGTCGTCTGTCCAGAACCGCATTCAGATGGCGATAGGCGCCATCTATATCCTTTTGTTGGATATAGCGGCCAAGTGACTCTTTGAAAGCGATTGTTTCGGCTTTTTCCTGGCTGAGTCCGTAGGGAGACTCATAGAAAGAAAGGTGATTGTGTTTGATCCATACGAACAGAAGCTGTTCAGAGAGGAAGCCGAAGACACGTTTGTGATAGTCGTCGAGATTATCTGTTCTGATGCGGGATTCCAGAGCCTGAAACAGGGTAAAAAGCCATTGGCAGTAGGCACAGAATAATGCTTTGGGCGCAACAAACAGATTGCCTACATAGCAGCGGTTGCCGGCAATGATTTCCTGAAAGTCAGCGTCATATTCCGGGTACAGTTCCCGCAGGACGAGACCGGTCTGTTCCAGATTATGGATGTCGTGAGCCCGCTCGTAGACGGTCCTGTAGGAATGTTGTCCGGTCTGCGGTCTGGCAATGATCACGTCATATTTTGACAGCAGCTCCAGATAATCGGCCTGCGTCATAAGCTCTCCGGCATTGTTCAGGAAATACCTGCGATAATGACAAAGCCCTATATAGTCTGTATCCGCGTGGTTTTTCCAGATCCAATACAGACCGGTCAGCTCGCTGTAACGGGAGTTCTTTGCAGAGATATTATCCCCGGTATTGTCTTTTAAATATCCGTAATCCGGTTTGGCAGCGCATCCTACCTGCAGCGGTACATAGACCGGATCTTCCGGTGGTGTGAATGGCACATGTGTAATCGTATAAATTGAGATGGACATATCTTTCCTCGCTTATCGTATCAGGCTGTTTACTAATCTGGAGAATGTAGCAGTATTATTGGATAGTTATTATCCATTCGCATTTTATGTTTTACATTTTTGACTTCTCTTATTATACTATAGATAGTGGAAAAATACGATATAAAGATAAAACTAAAGCGAGGAAGATATCAGTGAAGATATTATATGTGTATGGTATGGCGCATACAAAGGATATACCGGTCACTTTGCGCAAATTAGGATATGAGGTGGAGGAATATTCCAGAGTACAGAATAATTCAATTTTGAATGATGAAGAGACGGATGCTATCGTTTCTTATGTCAAAGAACATCAGATCACGCATCTGATGTCGATACACCTGATCTACAATCTGGCGTTGGCAGCATTCAAGGCAGATATAAAATATGTATCTGTGATCTGGGATGCTCCTTATGTTAAAATATATTCACCTTTTGGCAAATTCGATAACTGCTGGTTCTCCGTATTTGACAGGCTGGACCATGACAGGTTTCAGAAAGCCGATATTCCCCATGTTCTCTATCAACCGCTTGCTGTAAACCGGGAAGACGTGCTGTTATGGAATAAAAAGTCGAAAAAGAAGCTGCGGGGTGGATATATCAATGATATATGCTTTGTCGGCAGTTTGTATGAAGATAATCTGTTTGACCAGCGGGTACAGCAAATTCCGCCGGTGATGCTGGATTATTTTAACAGTATATTTGAAGAAGCCGCCTTTCGCTGGGATGGCGTGAACCGGATCTATGGCAAGACAAGCAATGAGATCATTAGATATTTGGAGATGGTCAGCCCGGAGTTCCATATTGACAACAGATTTGATATAGAAAATTCCTATCTGTTTGACAGCCTGTATTTGATCAGAAAAATTGCCAATATTGAACGGATTGCCATTTTAAATACTCTGGCTGAGCAATATCATGTAGTATTGCATACGGCGAGTAAAGTGGATAAGGAGACACTGGGAAGGGTGGAGGTCAGGCTTCCTGTACGGCCGGGCCAGGATGCAGCAGTTGTCTATGCAGGCAGCAGGATCAATCTCAATGTTTCTCTGAAGGGAATTGAGGGAGGTACTGCCCAGAGAGTTATGGATATTATGGGAGCAGGGGGATTTGTCCTGACTAATTATTGTGAAGAGACGGCGGATATTTTTGAAGAGGATAAAGAAATCGTTATGTTTAAATCGCCGGAAGAATTGTTTGATAAAGTGGAATATTATCTGCGGCATGAGGAAGAACGGGAGCGTATTGCCAGAGCGGGGTATCATAAGGTAACTGCCTGCTATACATATGAGAAGAAGCTGCAGAAGCTGCTGGAATGGGTGGAAGGATGAATTTTATATGAAAAAAATCAGTGTAGTTGTACCTTGTTATAATGCGTCCGGTTATCTTGAAAAGTGCATAGAACATTTATTACAACAGACCATTGGCATCGAGAATATGGAAATTATCCTTGTCGATGACGCATCTACGGATCATGGGGCTACGCTTGAGATCATAATGAGGTACGAACAGAAATACCCGGATACCATTATCGCTGTTGCTCAGCAGGAAAATCTACGGCAGGGAGGAGCCAGGAATACAGGGATTTTTTATGCCGGCGGAGAATATCTGATTTTTTGTGATGCAGATGACTGGTTAATGATCCAGACTTTAGAACATGTATATGAGGCAGCTTGTACCTATGACGCTGATGTGGTCGAATTTCGGATTAAGAATATATCAGATCATTCAATTGAAATATATGAGATTGAAAAGGGGACAGAGAGTTTTCTGACAGAAATTAATACAGAGGCAGAGCGAAAGAGTTTTTTGATCCATACGGATGAAAAGTTGTCGCTGGGATCCCAGAAAAAGTTATTTCGATTGGCATTGTTGAAAGAGAATCATATTCAGTTTGTGGAGCATCGTATTTTTGAAGAACCTTCCTTTATGGTGCCTGTGCGCCTGTTTGAGAAGAAGCATTATTTTCTGGATGAATTTCTTTACATCTGCTATCGGTCGGTGGGAAGTACTGTGCAGAGCGATTGGGGAGAGCACAAGTGGGATAACCCGGAGGTATGGATGCATTTGCTGCGTGATCTGCAGGCAAGAGGAATATTCCAAAAATATTATGCGGAAATGGAGTACCTGTTCTGGAAATGGGGATTTGGCTTGAGTATTAAAATGTGTTTGCAGAAAGGTTATGTATTGACATCGGCAGAGTTGATTTTTTTACGCAATATGTTACAGAAGAATTTCCCGCATGTTGAGAGGAACCGATACGTTAAAGAATATGAGAACGCGTGGGATTCTCTGATGCTGACGCTTTTGAATTTGGAAATTACGGATGAAAGTACAGGGGTGATCAATCAGATTTTAAGGAAGTATATATGAGGGTGCTATATGGATGTGTCGCAGTTGAAAGAACAGGTTGACAGCCTGATAAAGATTGGAAATTATGAAGAGATACAGCCCGTACTGATGCAGAATAAGAAGATAACGGAGCGTGATAATGGACTTGCCACGGTCTGTTACTTATATTCGGTCTACGAGCAGGAGAAAGCGGCAGGGCAGGATACGATCTTTTCAAAAGTCTCTGATCTGGAAGAATTGCTGAGGCGTTATACTGCGTTAAAATTCTATTTGCGGAGAATTGATTTTGATGTGTTGGATGATCGATCAGAATTTTATCAGTTTCTGTCACAGAAGCGGATATCTTCTTACGAATTGCTGAGAGTTATGGATTTCAGCGTGGTGAATCGGGTAAAGGTGCTGCGGGCGATAGATGGTGAAATGATACAGGCGAAACCGTTTGAAGAGTCGGGTGAAGACTGCGGCTGTCCGGACGGAGAACAGGCGGTACAGGAGGTTTGTTTTATTATCTGTACGAATGACCAAATTTATGCGGAGGAATGTATCTATTATATCAATCATCTGATTGTGCCGGAGGGGATAACCATAGATATATTGACCGTAGAAGATGCGGCGTCCATGACTGCCGGATATAATGAAGCCATGCGGTATTCCGGAGCAAAGTACAAGGTATATCTGCATCAGGATACATTTTTGATCAATCCGTATTTTATACGGGACATTTTACAGATTTTTCAGTCGGACAGAAACATCGGTATGATCGGTGTGATCGGTGCTCCCAGGATACCGGCGCATGGTGTCATGTGGGATGCCAAACGGTATGGTATGATCTACGAGCAGCATATCTACGAGACGGTAATGTTATCCAATCCCTGTATCCATTCGCTGGAAGATGTAGAGGTTGTGGACGGACTGCTTATGATAACGCAGTATGATATCGACTGGCGTGAGGATGTATTTGACAAGTGGGATTTTTACGACTGTTCTCAGAGTATGGAATTTATGCAAAGCGGCTACCGGATTGTGGTGCCCAAAACGGAAATGCCCTGGTGCGTACATGATTGTGGCTTTTTGAATTTGGAAGCGTATGACAGGGAAAAAGATAAATTTGTAAGAGAATATTTAGCGGACAGAAGGGATTAAGGGATGGACAGCAATTTGTTAGTGAGTGTAATCATACCAACTTATAATAGAAAACATACTTTAAAACGTTGTGTGGACAGCGTGCTGGCACAGACTTACAGAAATTTTGAAATCATTATTGTTGATGACTGCTCTACCGATGGCACGATGGAATTTGTGGAAGAAACTTACGGCGATATCAGTGAGATTCCCATTGTTTATGTCAGAAATGACAGCAATATGGGGGCGGCAGCTTCCCGAAATACGGGAGTAGCTTATGCACAGGGGGAATACATTGCCTTCCATGACAGCGATGACGAATGGCTTCCCGAAAAGCTGGAAAAGCAGATGAGACATTTTGCAAGATGTAATCAGGAGGTTGGAGCAGTCTACAGTATGTTCTATATGAACGGAAAAGATTCCTGCTTATATCCGCCGGAAAATCTGGAGCTGGCGTGTAAGTCGGGTTATATTTTCTATACGCTTCTGTTAAATCCGCTGATCGGAATGATCACATTGCTGGTGAAAAAGAGTGTTTTCTTGGAAGTCGGTGGATTTAATGAGCAGCTGAATTCGCTGGAGGATTATGAGCTGACAATCCGCATTGCACAGAATTATGCGGTCATGCTGGATGAGAATGCGCTGGCGGTGGCATATGAATCAGAGAACAGTGTCGGCAAAAGAAACCGGGATAAGATCATTACCCAGTGCTATATCATGGATCAATACAGAGACATATTGGCCCTGTCGGGTTTGAAGAAGCAGAAGTTTGAGCTGGTCTATCAGGAGGCATGTGAGTATCAGTGTGAGGAGTTTTACTGTAAGTGTATCCTGCAGCTCTCCAAAGACAGGGATTATCTGTCTTATGTACAGGAGAAATGGGATAAATTGTATCCTTCCAGTCATCCGGAAAAGATTGAGACACCGGATATTTCGGGAGTTTCGGCCTGCATGGGATGTATGGCCTGTTATAATATATGTCCGGTGGATGCGATTTCACAGGGATATGATGAGGAGGGATTTCTCGTTCCGGTCATTGATCATGAGCGGTGTATTCGGTGTGGCCGCTGTGTAGAAGTCTGCCCGGTCTGTAATGAGACTGCAGGAACGGCATTGCCGGCGGAATGTTATGCCGTCATGGGCAGCGATGAGATCCGCAGGGGCAGTTCTTCCGGGGGTGTATTCAGAGTGCTTGCAGACCGGATCCTGGAAGAGGGCGGGTATGTATGCGGTGCAGTCTGGGACGATGACTGGAACGTAGTGCATATTGTGTCAGACAAACCGGAAGACGTGACTCGAATGATGTCTTCCAAATATGTACAGAGTAATGTCAAAGAGGCATATAAGCAGATCAAGCATCTGTTGGATCAGGGGATAAAAGTGTTATTTACAGGATGTGCATGTCAGACGGCAGGACTTAAAAGGTATCTCGGACAGGAATATCCGAATTTGCTGTCGGCAGATGTTGTCTGTCACGGGGTGCCTTCACAGCAGGCATTTGATGTCAGGGTGAAGGATAAGACCAGGATCGCAGATGTTTCGTTTCGCAATAAGCAGGTGTTTGGATGGGGAAGTGGTCTATATGTAAAATATCAAGACGGCACGGAACACGTTGGAAACAGAAAGGATCCGTATATGTCCGGATTTCTGGATAACTGGATGCTGCGAAAGACGTGCTATGACTGTAAATTCAAAAATAAGAAATACAGTGACCTCAGTCTCGGGGATTTCTGGGGGATTAACAGACTGCACAAATTTGATGATGGTCTGGGTACTTCTTTTGTAACGTTGAATACGACAAAGGGTGCACATTTTTTCAAAGAAATTTTGCCGCAATTCAAGAAGATCGTCAGCTTGCAGACAGAAGCGGCAGAAGGGTTTAATCCCTGTATCAGCAAATCTGTAGCGGAATCCAGGTGCAGAGAGATGTTCTTTGCGGAGTGGAAGCAGGATCGTGAAAGAACCCTGGCGGACATGATGGTGGCCGTCAGGGAGAAAATTCACTTTGACATTGCACTTGTTTATTTGTGGGGAATAAATTATGGAAATGCAATGACCAACTACGCGCTGCATGCCTTTTTGGAGGCACAGGGAAAGAAGATAGTTGTGCTGGATAATTATTGTACGTTGACGCCGGTGAACCAGTTTAAGAAATTTGCAGAAGGTCATTATACATTAAGTTCGGAGTATTTCCCGAATCGTGAATATCAGATGCTGAATGCATGCTGTGACACTTTTGTTGTGGGATCGGACCAGACATGGAATCATATGTCTGCGGAGTATTATCATTACGGCAACTATTTTCTGCTGGATTTTGTGGCGGAAGATAAGAAAAAGGCAGCCTACGCCGCTTCCTTTGGAATGGCGTCGGCGGCAGTTCCGGCTGAAACGGGACAGAAACTGTATCAGAGATTTCAGGCGATTTCTGTGAGAGAAGAATTCGGAGTAGATATCTGCCGGGATCAGTATGGTGTGGCGGCGGAAGTGGTTCTGGATCCGGTATTTTTGCCGAATCCGGAAGTGTATGATGTGCTGCTTTCCGATACGCGGAAACAGGAGCAGGAACCATATATTGCGGTTTACTTTCTAAACCCGACAGAGGAAAAGAGGAACCTGTGTCTGGCGATTCAGCAGGCACTGGGCGGGATAAAAATCGTTAATATGATGGACGCCAATCTGCGGGGAATGGATTACTACTTCCGCATTTTGGAGTATGATAATATTAAGACAGAGCTTGAAGTGGAGGAATGGCTTTCCTACTTGCGGCATGCCAGCTTTGTCATAACAGATTCCTATCATGGTATGTGTTTTTCTATCATCTTTGAGAAGGAGTTTATCGCGGTAAGAAACAGACAGTCCGCAAGATTTAATGCATTTGCACGATATCCGGAGCTGAGTGACAGAATTATTGGAGAAGATGCGAGGTGCAGTGTGGAGATGATAGGAAAGAGAATTGACTACAGGGCGGTCAACCGGAGATTGTCGGAGGAGATAGAAAGGTCGAAAGCCTTTATTCAGAAAAATATTCTGTAAATGTGGTAGACGGCATACAGACAGCGATTAGGATGTGAAGCAGAAGATGAAACTAATATTATATTCCTGGAATGCAAACAACGAGCAGATCCTTATGGACAACTTAATAAAACCGGGCTTCGAAGTCGTTTGCTTCCGTAAGGAGTGCAGGCACTACACCCGGGACATGGAACTGGCGATGGAGATGATACCGTTTATCCATGCACAGGGTGCAGAGGCGGTCGTTTCGTTCAACTATTTTCCGATTGTCTCCATGATCTGCAATACCTGTCAGATTCCTTATTATGCGTGGGTGTATGACTGCCCGCATTTTACGCTGTATGCAAAGCAGATCGGGCTTCCCTGCAATCACATCGGTATTTTTGACCGGGAGATGGTGGGGCAGCTGGAAGGCTACGGGATGAATACGGTTCATCACGTGCCGCTGGCGGTGGACACGGATTGTTTTGAGGCGGCCATCAGTCAGGCGACGCCACAGGAAAAGGAGAGATTCCGGTGTGATATTTCATTTGTGGGCTCGCTGTATACGGATGAACATAATTATTATGACAGGCTGTTTGGAGAGAAAGATGCCGCAATAACGTCCGGTATCAGCCGTCAGTGTTTTGCATATCATGAGGATTACCTGCGGCAGGCTGTTATGAATGGCAATATTGATCTGGGCAGGATACAGGTGCAGATGGAAAAGCAGGGTCTGATGCTGGGGGAGGATTATTATGCGAAAGCGGAAGACATTCTTTTGGCGGCAGTTCTCGAGAAAAAGGTGACGGTGGAGGAGCGGCGGATTCTGCTGACACAGATGGCAGGTCGGTTTGCGATAAGCGCGAACAATGACGGAGCGGGAAACAGATGCAGCAATTTCAGGTTATACACAGGTTCGGATACATCGGCTTTGCCGGAACTGGATTTCTGCAACTGTGGCACGGTTGACTATCACACGCAGATGCCGCTTGTCTTTGCCGGCAGCAGAATTAATCTCAACATTTCTCTTCGCTCCATTCACGCAGGGATTCCGCTGAGAGTTCTGGATATCATGGCCTGCGGCGGCTTCGTCCTGTCGAACTGGCAGCCTGAGATTGCGGAGTATTTTGAGGAAGGGGTAGAGATTGTTACGTTTGACAGCCTGGACGACTGCCTTGCCAAAACAGCGTATTATCTTTCGCATGAGGAGGAGCGCAGGCAGATTGCCGCTAACGGCAAAAGAAAGGTGCAGGAGAAATTTTCCTATCAAGTCGGACTTGACAGACTGTTTGGATAAAAAAGATGTAAGACAAGGTATCGGCACCGGGTCTTACATCTTTTTTATGTTGATTACTTTCCTTCCAACTCTTTTATCTTTTGAAGCGCCAGCGGGAACTCTCCACAGTTACGGTAATGCGTAAGCGCCGTGGGGATATCGCCCATCATTTCATTGATCAAACCGATATTATAAGTGGGAAGGAAGGAATTGGTGCCGTTTTCTCTGGCAACCGGACAGTGGATGGCTTTGACAAATTCCATCATTGCCTTGACATACTGTCCGTTGGCAAGATAGATGCGGCCCATCATGCACAGGAAATCCGCCGTGCCGGCAAAAGCATCATAGATTGCTTCCAGCTGCAGGGCATCCACTTCCCGGCCGGTATGCAGCAGGGCGTTAGCGTAGGCGATGATCATCATCTGCACCCATTCCTCGGCCGGATCTATATCATAGTTAAGGGCCTCTTTATAGTATTTATAAGAATTTTCGTAATCGTAGATCATATTGTAGGACTGACCGATCTGAAAATAAAGATAGGGATTCTCCCTGTCTTTTTCCAGTTCCTGAAATAAAAGCGTGTTATTGCGCTCCACCTTGGGGCGCAGGGCTTCGATACTGCCAAGATACCCCACGTGGTCAACCGTTATCGGGGCGTTATAGCTTTCGTAGCGGGTGCCGATTCGTTTGTGGACTACCTGTTCATGGATCGGAGCATCGAAATGAAAGAAGCCGCGATGGAAAAAACGGCCGAGGCGATCCCTGTAAACAGTATCTGTCTGATTGGAAAAATAGTGGTTGTCGATGGCGATAAAACCGACAGCTTCCGGGTGCTGTTCGATCAAGGCAAAAAGCTGGTCGAGATCCAGCTGTGTAATGATTTCATCGCAGTCCAGTGACAGGATATAGTCATATGATGCCTGTGAGATCGAATAATTCCGTGCCGCGCTGAAATCATTCACCCACACAAAATCCAACACCTTATCCGCATACCTGGCTGCGATCTCTTTTGTCCGGTCTGTGGAGCCGGTGTCAACAACGATAATTTCCAGTGCCACCGATTCTGTTGCGTGGGAACGGATGGCGGCAAGACATTTTTCTATATATTTTTCTTCGTTTTTTGCGATCATGCAGACCGAAATCGGGTAAGGCATAGCGTCTCCTTTGGGTATAATAGTCTGTATCGGATTATGATAAATCAGCGTTACCGACCGGATGTCCTGCAGCAGGGGCAGGGCAACATGAACCGTAACGTAACCGTTTCAAGTTTAACATAGATATATTTTTTTGTCTTGTATTTTTACCAAAATAAAAGTATAGTATAAATATGCTAATCATATAATTACTAATTGAATAATTAGTAATTATATGATTAGCATTTGTACGGTTATGATATGTACGGTAAAAATCTCGAAGGAGGACGTTGTATGTTCGTTGGCAGAAAAAGAGAGCTGGATAAACTGAATACACTATACGCAGGCGACAGCTTTGAATTTGCTGTAGTCTATGGAAGACGGCGGGTGGGTAAGACGACGCTGATCAGAGAGTTTCTGAAGGACAAAGAAAGTGTCTACTATATGGCGGTTGAGGGAACGAAGAAGGAGAACCTGCGTGGATTATCGGCAGCTTTTTTGATGCAGGGGAAAAATAATGCGCCTGCGGCAGAGAGCTATGTGGAATTCAGGGATTATGAGGCGGCTTTAGCTTATATTGATCTGCTTGCGGGCGAAAACAGGCGTATAGTGATAGCGATTGACGAATATCCTTATCTGGCAGCTTCTTATCCGACGATTTCATCTCTGGTTCAGAAACATATAGATGAATGTTGGAAAGACAGTCGGTTGTTCCTGATCTTATGCGGTTCCTCCATGAGTTTTATGGAAGAGCAGGTTTTGGGATATAAGAGTCCGCTGTATGGGCGTCGGACCGCGCAGTTTAAGATTCGGCCGTTTACATTCTGGGAAGCAGGGGAAATGCTTAAGGATTACAGTGCACAGGATCGGGCGTTGCTGTATGGAGTGACTGGAGGAATTCCGGAATATCTGTCACGCATTGACGGCACAAAAGATGTGCACGAGAACATAATACGGCTCTTTTTCGATGAAAGCGGCAGGCTGTTTGAGGAGCCGATTAATCTGATGAAGCAGGAGTTGAGAGAACCAATGACTTACCACTCCATCATTTCGGCGATTGCGTCGGGAGCAAGCCGGTTAAATGAGATCGCAACGAAGACCGGATTGGAATCTGGCGGGTGCAGTAATCAGCTTAGCTCTTTGATCGCATTGCAGATCGTGAAGAAAGAGGTTCCCATGACACAGAACGCCAACAGCAGAAGTACACTTTACAGTCTCGAAGACAGTATGTATCTGTTCTGGTATCGGTTTGTCAGGCCTAATTCCAGCAGCATTATGTGCGGTGTTGGCCGTCAGATCTATGAGACGGTAGTGATGCCGCAAAATGATGACTTTATGGGACGGATATTTGAGACTATTTGCAGACAGTATCTGTTTTTGCCGGAAATCTACGGGAAGCTGCCTTTTCCGATCGGGCAGATCGGGCGTTGGTGGGGCAATAACGCTCGGGCAAGGCGACAGGAAGAGATTGATCTTATGGCGATGTCGGGAGAAAAGGTTCTGTTCGGAGAATGTAAATGGCGAAATGAGAAGATAGGACGCCAGGTGGTAGAGCGACTGCTTGAGCGGGGCGAATTATTTCAGTATCCAGAGAAATATTATTATATTTTTTCCAAAACAGGTTTTAAGGAAGAGACGACACAGTATTGCAGCGAAAAGGAACGGGTGTACCTGATTTCCTTTGAAGAGATGTGCAGGAACATAAAGTAGGAGCTCCAGGTCTGTGAATAAGCCACAGACCAGCCGCCTTACGCCAGCATCTCCCTGACCCTGTGCCGGAACGTATGCTGTGCCGCAACTTTGTCATGTCCATTCTGGGCAATACTGGCCCGTTCATCTTCATGGCTCAGGTAGTAATCAATCTTCGAAAGCAGGTCTTCTTTGCTTTCGTAGTAAACATAGTCTTCTCCGGGCACGAAATGTTCCAGAAAATCTGTCTGAAAGTTTGACAGCAGGAAACCGCCGCTGCCCATGATATCGAAGGCGCGCAGGGGAATACCGCTTTTGATACTGCGCAGGGAAATATTCAGATTGATCCTGCTCTGTTTGAAAATAAGCGGCATCTGCCGGTAATAGTCTGCCGTGCCGTGATTTCGCAGGTTTTCCATTGTGACACTGGTGTCATGTGTAAAGAGGTCAAGAGTATGGTGCTGTGTAACGGCCGAAAGAAGGTCGAAGCGTTCCAGGCCCGTTATCTTCCGGTTGATCACATACTGGGCGTAGAGATATTCCCGGCTTTCCACGCCGTCAGGATTAGGATCCATGGGCAATGCTTTATATAAGTCGTCCATTATGGGAGAGAGAGATTCCTGTATAAAATTATATCCCTGTACCTTCATCTGGGCCGCCATAAGGGCTTCCAGATAGCCTTTTGCATATGCTGACAGGTTCGTCATGCGGTCGTAGAAGTTATGCTGTTCCGTGTAAAGAGATCCGACGAAGGAGATGTCGTATAACATGGGAAGCTGCGCCGGGAAGTTGACCGGATTCCTGTCCTTGCAGGCAGCAGCTGTGTTGTGGGAGTCGGAACCGGCCGGCCGCATGTTATCCAGTCGTGCGGTATTGGCTGCCATCGGCATATACCGCACGGTTTGAATGCCGGCATTATGGAATTCCATATAAAGTTCCCTGTCGAAAACATAGATTTCATTACAGGGATTGACTGCCGTATAGGAATAGAGCATTACATAAGGACTGTCGTAGATCCAGGAAATATACCTGACAGCCTCTTTCTTACACACCTGTGAGATCACCGGAAAAAAGTTAAAGGAAAAGACAGCATCCGGTGTTTCTCTGTGCAGTACACCGGACAATGCTGCCTCGATCTCTTTGTCCTGCCTGCCGTCTTTGTTGGAAAAGGGAAAGCAGACGAAAGTATGTCCCTCCGCGGTAAAGGCTTCTTTGATGTCTTCGTTTCCGAAACTGGCCCATTCTATAAAAAGGATTTTCATAATAACCTCGTAAAAAACAGTCTGTTGTATGAAGCAATTAACTCTGACAGCCGCTGCCTCTATCCAATCGTTTTCAGAGCATGTTCCCTGATCTTCTCAAAGGTTTCTTCGCTCAGGTCATGCTCAATCTTGCAGGCGTCTTCCGCTGCGGTCTTCTCGTTAACACCCAGCGCGACGAAAAAGCCGGTCAGCACTTTGTGCCGTTCATATATATTGGATGCGATCTCCAGACCGGAAGGCGTGAGGGTGATGAAACCGTCTTTATCCATTTCGATATAGCCGTTTTCTCGCAGTTTCTTCATTGCCACGCTGATACTGGGTTTGGTGTAGTTCATCTTTGTGGCGATGTCGATGGAGCGGACCTGCCCGGTGCGTTCTTTCAAGATCAATATGGTTTCTAAATAATCTTCTGCAGATTCATGTATTTCCATAATAAACCTCCATCATGCTCAGCCTGCCGCTTAGCGGGCCGCATGCCATTCATGCTATGAAAGTCAATGGCTTTCGTAGTAACCTCCATCATGCTCAACCAGTCGCTTAGCGGGCCGCATGGCTATCCATGTTTAACCTCCAATGTGCAGTAGATTCCGGTCAGTATGCGGCAGGTGCTGTTACAGCAGCTCCAGCCGCGCTTTCGCGGCGGCATACCCGCCGCATCGCCGGTATGCTTTCCGTGCTTCTTCGGGAAATCCGGCGCATTCATAGATGACGCCGATGTTGTAGTCGGCCTTGTAACTGTTCACACCTTCTACGGCAAACTCTTCCATAGTAGTAGCTTTTTGGAACTCGGCGACGGCCTGATCGAAGAGTCCGTTATTCATATAGATCAGTCCCATCAGGAAAACAAAATCGGCCCGCCCGGAGAATTCTTCGTAAACGCCGAGCAGATTCAGTGCATCCTGATTGCGTTTCAGGTCAAGCAGCGTATAGCCGTAGGCTTCCACCATGGTCTGTACATAATCCAGAGCCGGGTCTACGTCCATGGCAAGACCTGAGTCAAAGTATTGCGCGGCTTTCTCGTAATCATGAAGTCTGCGGTAGCTTTGTCCCAGCTGGAAATAGAGGTAGGGGTCTGCTCCCTGTTCCTGCAGTTCTTTTTCCAGAAGGGTGATATTGCGTCTTGATTTCTCAAGCATCTCTTCTTCGGAACCGTCGTAGCCGACATGGAGTACGGTGACGGGAGCCGGGTAGACATATTTTAGAGGCTGGGCCGCGCCTGCTCCGGCCGTATCTGTATCGCAGACCTTTTCACCGGCCCTTGGCACCAGCTGTTCATGAACAGCCCCCTCGAAATGATAATACCGCCGATTGACGAACCGGCTCACCCGCACCTGTTCAAAGGCGGTCTGACCGTTCTCCGTAAAGCGGTTGCGGATCAGGATGCGGCCGGCGGAAGCGGGATGGCGCTCCATGCATTTTAGCAGCGCCTTCGTATCAATGGTCTCGATATACTCGTCACAGTCCAGTGAAAGTATCCAGTCATGGGAGGCTTTGGAAAGGGCATAATTTTTGGCGGCGCTGAAATCATCACACCAGTCGAATGAAAAGATCCGGTCGGTGTATCTGCGGGCAAGCTCAACGGTGCGGTCTTTGGAGCCGGTATCCACCAGCACGATCTCGAAACCGTAGGGCTGCAGACGTTTGCAGCATTCTTCGATATGAGCCTCTTCGTTTTTGGCAATGATACAAACGGATACAGGCGTCACGGCGGCCTCCTTCTTTCTATTTAATATAACAGACTGACTTCTGACAGCTGTTCAGAGCAATGCACTGCACACCAGCGCTGCCGCAGTGCATTACGCTAGCGCTGCCACAGTGCATTGTATAGAACAGTGTTGCCGCAGTGCGCGTAAACAGGCATATTTTCAGGCCAGTTCCCGCAGTTTTCTGACAGCAGGGTCATAATTTCCGCATTTCTTATAATAAAGTCTTGCTTCCTCCAGATTCCCCATGGTCTCATAGATGGAAGCGATATTGTAGTTGGCGCGGTAGCTGTTTACGCCTTTGCGGGAGCAGGTGGAAAGTGTTGTGGCCTTCCGGAATTCCTCGATCGCCCTGGCGTAGCTGCCTTTTTTCATATAGATCATACCCATCAGGTAGACGAAATCCGCCCGGTGGGAGAAGAGTTCATATTTATCCCGCAGTGCCATGGCCAGATCGTATTTGGCCAGATCCAGCAGGCAGTAGCCGTAAGTCTCCGCCATGCTCTGTACGAAGGCGGATTCGGGGTCGGCATCCAGTTCCAGTCCCTGCTTATAGTAGTGGGCCGCCTTCTCCATATCGTTGAGGGAGATATAGTTCTGGCCAAGCTGGAAATAGATGTAGGGGCTTGGACCTTTGAGATTCAGGTCATGGAGCAGCATCTCCAGATTGCGGGTGGCGCGCATACGCTTCTCAGATTCTGTAACGTAGCCTTCATGGTAGAAGGTGAGGGGAATCTGGAAGGATTGCGGCTCCCGGCCGTCCAGTGTGCAGACCTGCTCGTGGATGCAGCCCTCATAATGGCAGTATTTCCTGTTAAAAAGCCTGCCGATGCGTTCCGACATAATGGAGCGGACGCCCTGGATGATATAGGGGTTGTTGCGGACGATCATGCCGACGCAGCGGCTGTTGGCTTCCAGCGCGTCCTCCAGTTCTGCCAGATTGACATTCTCCAGATATTCGTCGCAGTCTATGACAAGCACCCAGTCATTGGATGCCTGTTGGATTGAGAAATTTCTGGCGGCGCTGAAATCATCACACCAGGCAAAGTGAAATACTTTGTCGGTATATTTCCGGGCGGTCTCGACGGTCCTGTCCACCGAACCCGTGTCCACCACAATGACTTCGAACCTGCAGGGACGCAGCCTTTTTAAACATTCTTCTATGTGATTGTCTTCGTTCTTTGCGATCATGCATACTGAAACTGGAAGCATGGGCTCACCTCTTCCTTTTTCCTGTTTATTTCATATTAGCATTTTCTGTTTGTTCCGACAATATCATTTTTATTTATACTTATTGCACAAAAAAATGTCTGAAAACACAACAACCTGCCGATGATGACGAAATACCGTTAAAATATCGGATTGGGTGCTTCCTTTTCGCAGAAGTTTGTGGTAAACTGTGTATAAATAACCAGAATCATACATTAATAGGAGGGACTACTATGACAAAGGCAGAGATTTTGAAGGCAGAAATTTTGAAACAGTACAAAAGTGTCAGACAGTTCGCCATTGAGATGGAAATTCCGTACTCTACATTGGTTACTGCTCTGGACAGAGGCATCGAGGGGATGGCCTATGGTACTGTGATCAGAATGTGTGACAAACTGAACCTGAATCCTGTTGACTTTACGCCGCTTAATCAGAAGAGCGTGCTTGGAAGTAAGATTATGGAGAACCGCGTGATGCAGTATTATGTGAAACTGAATAAGACAGGGCGCAAGAAAGCATTGGAACTGATGGAAGATTATGCGCAGCTGGATAAGTATAAGGCGGTTGAGGAGAATTGATGAAGTGTGAAGAGAGTACTGGCCTTTGTAAGGAAGAAGGCATGGGGCGCAGGTATGATTATCTGATCGTGGGGGCAGGGCTGTATGGCGCGGTCTTTGCCCACGAGATGAAGCGGCAGGGCAGGCAGGTGCTTGTGATCGACAGGCGGGCGCATATTGCCGGCAATATCTACACAGAGCAGGTTCTGGATATTCAGGTGCACAAGTACGGCGCGCATATTTTCCACACATCCGACAGGAAGATCTGGGAATATGTGAACCGGTTTGCCGAGTTTAATCATTATATAAATTCACCGATCGCATATTATAAGGGAGAGTTGTATAATCTCCCTTTTAATATGAACACTTTCAGCAGAATGTGGGGTGTGGTGACGCCGGCTGAGGCCAAAGCAAGAATTGCAGAGCAGATCGGGGCGCTGCAGATCACGGATCCGCAGAATCTGGAGGAGCAGGCGCTTTCTCTGGTGGGCACCGACGTTTATGAGAAGCTGGTCAAAGGATATACCGAGAAGCAGTGGGGCAGGGATTGTAAAGAACTGCCGGCGTTTATCATCAAGCGCCTGCCGCTGCGGTTTACTTACGATAATAATTATTTTAATGACCGTTATCAGGGCATTCCTGTAGGCGGATATACTGCCATGGTAGAGAAGATGCTGCAGGGGATCGAAGTGCGGACAGGCGTTTCCTACCGGGAATTTGCGGTGGAGCAGGAGACGGCGGAGGGCATTGTGGTGTCGGACCATGCGGGGAATACTTACCGGAAGGTAGTCTATACGGGTATGCTGGATGAGTATTTCAACTACAGTCTTGGCCATCTGGAGTATCGTTCCCTTCGGTTTGAGACGGAACCGATGCCGCAGTGCGACAACTATCAGGGCAATGCGGTGGTGAATTACACGGAGCGGGAAGTTCCCTACACGAGAGTGATCGAGCATAAGCATTTTGAGTTCGGCACGCAGCCGGGCACGGTGATCACCAGAGAGTATCCGGCAGAGTGGCGGGAAGGGGATGAACCTTATTATCCGGTCAATGACGAGCGCAACAGCGCGTTGCTTAAGAAATATCAGGAGCTGGCATCAGGCAGGCCGCATATTATATTCGGCGGGCGGCTGGGACAGTACCGTTACTATGATATGGACAAGGTGATTGCGGCGGCGCTTGACGCAGTGGCGGCCATGACGTGATCACCATGATATTATGATCGAAATTTTTCCAGGCAGAGTATTGACAAGGACCGATACTCTGCCTATAATACAAAAAGATAGTTTGATTATCAAAGTATTAGATAGTCAAATGAAATAAAAGAGAAAAGAAACAAACCATATCATGAGTAAAGAAGCAACAGGAGGCGTTATGAACTGGAACGAGGCTGTTAAAGAATTGGATAGCAGGAGAGCGCGGGCGCTCCTGGGCGGTGGTCAGAACCGAATCGACAAGCAGCATGCCATAGGCAAGATGACGGCGCGGGAGAGGATTGAAGTGTTGCTCGATCCGGGCACTTTTGTGGAAGTGGACGGATTTCTGGAGTCGAGGATCGACGACTTTGATCTGGATAAAAGGAGAGTGCCGGGAGACGGCGTGGTGACCGGATACGGCGAGATCGACGGCCGGCAGGTATTTGTGGCCAGCGAGGATTTCACGGTGATCGGCGGTACGCTGGGCGAATATCATTCCTTTAAGATCTGCCGGATCCAGGATATGGCGATGGAGATGAAGGCGCCCCTGATCTGTATCAATGACAGCGGCGGCGCCCGCATAGAGGAGGGAATTTCTTCGCTCAGCGGCTACAGCGGCATGTTCCTGCGGCATACGAAAGCATCCGGCGTGATCCCGCAGATCGCGGTCATTCTCGGGCCATGCTCCGGCGGCGCCTGCTATGCGCCGGCCATCTGTGATTTTATTTTTATGGTAAAAGATATCTCCAAGATGTTTATCACGGGCCCGAACGTGGTGAAGACGGTCATCAATGAGGAAGTGTCGGTGGAGGAGCTGGGCGGCGCGCAGGTACACGCGAAGAAAAGCGGCGTATCCCATTTTACCTACGACACGGAGAATGAATGCCTGATGGGCGTGCGCAAGCTGCTTTCCTATCTGCCGGGCAACTGGACGGAGAAACCGCCGGTGATCAATAATGTGGAGCGGCAGAGTATCCTGCCGAAGGTGGGCAAGGTGTTCGGCAAAGTGGAAAACGGACGGGTGGCTTCCGCCATGAAGGCGAAGGCGGCCAAGATCAGGGATATCGTCCCGGATAATTCCCGCCATGCCTATGACGTCAAGGAAGTGATAGACTGTATCGTGGATGAGGCCAGCTTTTTCGAGGTACAGAAGGAATTTGCCACCAATGCGGTGGTGGGCTTTTGCCGGATGGAAGGCAGAGTGGTGGGCATCGTGGCCAACCAGCCCAACTCCATGGGCGGCTCTCTGGACTACCATGCGTCCGACAAGATCGCCAGATTCATCCGTTTCTGCGACTGCTTTAACATTCCGCTGATCACGCTGATCGACGTGCCTGCGTTTCTGCCCGGCACGGCACAGGAGCACAACGGCATCATCCGGCACGGGGCGAAGATCCTCTATGCCTATTCGGAGGCGACGGTGCCCAAGATCTCGCTGATCATGCGTAAGGCCTACGGCGGCGCCTACATCGCCATGAATTCCAAGGAGATGGGGGCGGATATCGTCTATGCGTGGCCCATCGCCGAGATCGCGGTCATGGGAGCCGACGGTGCGGTCAATATTGCCTTTAAGCGCAAGATCAAGAATGCGGCAGATCCGGAGGCCATGCGGGCACAGTGCAAGGCAGAGTATGAGGAACGGTTCTTGAATCCTTATGTGGCGGCGGCCAGAGGATATGTAAATGAGGTCATCAAGCCGGAAGAGACCAGGACAGCGCTGGTGAAGGCTTTGAGAGGTCTTAAGAATAAAACGGCCGAGGGACCGAAGAAGAAACACGGCAACATTCCGCTGTAATCTGCCGACAGAAAAGACAGGCCGAATCGACCTGTCTTTTTTATCTTATCATAGTCTTAACAGTAGCCGTTGAACATCATGCCGCTGTAGGCGCTGGTGATATAAGGGCTGGCAAAGTTCTTGCCGGGGTTCTTGTAGGCCACGATGGTGTTGTTGACATAGTTCATCGGGTCAAGAGCCACCTGGTTGGACTTGCGCAGGACAGAGTTTGTGAAACTCTTCATAGGCTGGAATGCCTCTTTGGCATCTTCGCTCATGGCGGTCTCGCGCAGCGTATCGTCGTCCACTTCCAGTCTGCCGTCCAGATTCAGGTTCAGGCCGACGTTGGTAAGGTCGTTGGCGTAAACTCTTGCCACACCGCTCATCTCGTTGAAGAGACGGCTGCTCTTGGGCTGTTCGTCCTTGTATTCGGAGACGGCATTGAGAAAAGTATTGTAGCCGTTTACCAGCGTGTTGACATTCTCGGCCAGGGAATCCACATCCGTCTTAAGGCCGATGGAGGCATATGCGCCGTCCTCGCCGCTCACACCTGTCAGCTGCACTTCATAGATACGATCCAGGGCAATACGGTTGGAAGCGGAACTTCTCGGCTCTCCGTTCACAAGGAAGGAAGCGTTGGAAGGCGGCGTGGATATATAGTCCAGCCCGAAATACTCAACCGCGCCGGAAGTCTTGCTCGTGCGGTTATCGGATATATGAAAAATGCGGGAATTGCCGTTCTTCACGCCGGTCGTGTTGGATTCCATGCGCAGATAGGAAGAACCGTCTTCGTCCGTGAAAGCGCTCGCGGTGATACCGATGTTGGAATTGGTGATCAGCCGGGCAAGACGCGCCTGTACGGTGCGGTTCGTATCTGTCGGCCGGATGCCGAACTGGAATTCGTAATTCAGATCCTCGATCCTGACATCAAAAGAATAGGTGTCAGGCGCCAGCGCGACAGGCTCATCGGCGGGAAGGAACTTCCCCATATTGACCTGCGGCGTAGCCAGACGATCCACCTCGATATCATAGGAGGGGGCATCTGCATTCTGTCCTGCGGAACCGATATAGGAAGCAGTAGCAATCTCCTCATTGCTGGAAAAGGCAACCTTCTTATTCAGAAGTTCCTCTTCGTCAAGACCACCCAGGGAAGCGATGGTGTTGCGCAGCTCTCTGGCGTTCTCTTTCACGCTGATGGCAAACTGCTGGGAACTGCGGCTGGTATCCAGGATAAACAGCGGCGATTCCTTATTCATTTTGACAATGGAATTATATACACGGCGAAGCTCGCTCTTCTTATGAGAATCGTAAGGTGAACTGGACTTTGGTGCATATGTGGTCATGTAAAAGTTGTAGACGTTAGATAAATTACCGATCGTATTCGACATAGCCCCTCCTTTCTTCCGTGAAATGGACCGGATATTCCTGATCCATCGACATCTCCTGGAGGCTGTCCTTAGCCTGTAAGACATCAGATGCGGGTATGTGTGTATCGATTTTATTGGTATGAGCCGCATGACACAACTCATTTCAGCCGTAATTTATTATATCATATATATCGTTCACACGCCGGTAAAAATAAAGAGAAATTCTGCAAAATATACAAATTTGTATGGAAATAAATTTTGGAAAACAGGTTGACTTCAATAGCGCCGTGTGCTATAGTGTTTGCACGAGATAAGATTTAGGTCTTTTTTTTATGCTTAAAATCAGTGGATCAGATGATTGACCAATACACGTGGAGGTAGCAAAATGCGTACGAGAATCACATTAGCATGCACAGAGTGCAAACAGCGTAACTACAATACGACCAAGGATAAGAAGACACATCCTGACAGAATGGAGACGAAGAAGTACTGCAGATTCTGCAGGAAGCATACTCTGCACAAGGAAACAAAATAACCGTCGATTTTATGAGAATGGAGGATTAGCATGGGAGAATCCGTAAAATCAGATAAAACATCCAAACTTGTAAAATTCTGGAATGGTGTAAAGACTGAATTTAAGAAAATTACCTGGCCTGACAGAGAGGACCTTATGAAGCAGTCGGTTGCGGTTGTCATTATCTCCGTCATTGTCGGACTGATCATCACGGTGCTGGATTTCGGTATGCAGTACGGTGTGGATTTCATAACAACGCTTAAATTTTAAGACGCTTTAAGTTCTGAGAAAGGCTGGTAATCAGTATGGCAGAAGCAAATTGGTATGTTGTTCATACTTATTCCGGGTATGAGAACAAAGTAAAAGCCAACATCGAGAAGACGATCGAGAACAGACATCTGGAAGAGGAGATTCTGGAAGTCAGAGTGCCTATGCAGGATGTTGTGGAGATGAAGAACGGCGCCCGTAAGACCGTTCAGAAGAAAATGTTTCCAGGCTATGTTCTGATCAATATGATCATGAATGACGACACATGGTATGTTGTGAGGAATACAAGAGGTGTCACGGGATTCGTCGGACCGGGCAGCAAGCCGGTGCCGCTCACCGAGGCGGAGATGAAGCCGCTCGGTATCAAGACAGAGAATGTGAGCGTTGATTTTGCAGAAGGCGATACCATTGCAGTGGTTGCCGGTGTCTGGAAGGATACGATCGGCGTTGTGCAGCGGATGGATTTCAGCAAGCAGACAGCGACGATCAACGTGGAGCTGTTCGGCAGGGAGACTCCTGTGGAGATCAGCTTTGCAGAAGTAAGAAGAATGTAAGAGATATTTATTCCGCCTGGCGGATTAGATATACTGTGGGAGTATGATTTCGGCGGTGCCGAAATCGAAAGAATCCGCTGACGCCGGATTCTTTCGAGGCCGACTGCCAAAAACCGAGATTATACGCCCGTACCACATTATATTAGGAGGTGCCATTATGGCAAAGAAAGTTACAGGATATATCAAGTTACAGATTCCTGCTGGCAAAGCTACGCCAGCGCCGCCGGTTGGTCCTGCACTGGGTCAGCACGGTGTTAACATCGTTGAATTCACGAAGCAGTTCAACGCAAGAACAGCCGACAAGGGTGACGTTATCATCCCGGTTGTGATCACGGTTTATGCAGACAGAAGCTTCAGTTTCATCACGAAGACTCCCCCTGCAGCAGTTCTTTTGAAGAAAGCATGCAACATCAAATCCGGTTCCGCGGTTCCGAACAAGACCAAGGTAGCTACAATCTCCAAAGCGAAGCTCCAGGAGATCGCCGAGACCAAGATGCCTGATCTGAATGCGGCAAGCTTGGAAGCAGCGATGAGCATGATCGCCGGAACTGCACGAAGCATGGGTATTACAGTAGAAGAGTAATGGAGGATTTGACATGAAACATGGTAAGAAATATGCAGAGGCGGCGAAGCTGGTAGATCGTTCCACGTTCTATGATACAGCAGATGCCATCGCTCTGGTTAAGAAGACAGCGACAGCTAAATTTGACGAGACTGTAGAAGTTCATATTAAGACCGGTTGTGACGGACGTCATGCGGAGCAGCAGGTCCGTGGTGCGGTCGTACTGCCCAACGGTACAGGTAAGACCGTGAAGGTACTGGTATTTGCCAAGGGTGACAAGGTTGCCGAGGCTGAGGCGGCAGGAGCCGATCACGTAGGCGGCGACGAGCTGATCCCCAGAATCCAGAATGACGGATGGCTGGATTTCGATGTGGTTGTAGCAACTCCCGATATGATGGGCGTTGTAGGACGTCTCGGTAAGATCCTCGGTCCCAAGGGCCTGATGCCGAACCCGAAGGCAGGTACGGTAACGATGGACGTTACCAAGGCTGTCAACGATATCAAGGCAGGTAAGATCGAGTACAGACTGGACAAGGCCAACATCATCCATGTTCCGGTAGGCAAGGTTTCCTTCGACGAAGCGAAGCTGCAGGAGAATATCGATGCACTGATGGAGGCGATCGTTAAGGCAAGACCGTCAGCGTTAAAAGGCCAGTACTTAAGAAGTATTACACTGGCAACCACGATGGGCCCTGGTGTAAAGGTTAACACAGCGAAATATTAATTTTTATAAAAAGGATTCCTGTCGGAGACGGTGGGAATCTTTTCTGTTTTGCAAACGGGACTAAAGGGGAATTCATGAGGAGACGAAGAAAGAAGAGGAGATCCAGGTTCATAGGGCCTTTCTGTATTACGCTGACCTGCGTTGTGGCGACAGGGCTTTTTGCCATGTTTTCCTATCAATGGATCATAGAACCGGCGAAGTCCAGAGAGATGAGCCATTTTCAGGTGAGTGCCAAACGGGACACAGGCGGCGGTGCGGCCGTGCAGACGGGGCAGAGCATGGAGCAGATTGAGGAACAGATCGAAGAGATCAAGCATGTCAACGACAAGTACGCGGATGTGCTGAACGATCCTGCTTATATGGTGGAAAATAATATCTATGCCAAGGATGCGGCGGACCCGACACGGGTGTCAGTTACGTTTGCGGGGGATATTTTATTTGATCCGGGCTATGCGGTGATGAGTAAGCTGCAGCAGAACGGCGGGCAGATCTCGGCAGGCATCGCGCCGGACCTGATCGAGGAGATGAGAAGCGCGGACATCATGGTGCTCAACAATGAATTTCCCTACTCGGACAGAGGAACGCCTACGCCGGAGAAGCAGTTTACCTTCCGCGCCCGGCCGCAGACCGTGTCCTATCTGGGAGATCTGGGTGTGGATCTGGTGTCGCTTGCCAACAATCATGCCTACGATTACGGCGAGACGGCTTTTCTGGATACGATGGATACGCTGGCGCAGGCCGGCATCACCTATATGGGCGCAGGCCGTAATCTGCAGGAGGCCCGCAGGCCCGTGTACTACATCATCAACAATATGAAGATCGCTTTTGTGGCTGCTACCCAGATCGAGCGGCTGGACAATCCGGATACGAAGGGCGCGACGGATACTTCCGCCGGTGTATTTCGCTGCTGGAACGGCGACAATCTTCTGGAGACGGTGCGGGAGGCCAGACAGAACAGCGATTTCGTGATCGTTTTCCTGCACTGGGGCACGGAGAATCAGGATACCATCGACTGGGCGCAGGAGAAGCAGGCGCCGGAGGTGGTGGAGGCGGGCGCGGATCTGATCATCGGCGCGCATCCCCATTGCCTGCAGCAGATCAGTATGGTAAACGGGGTGCCGGTAGTGTACAGCCTGGGCAATTTCTGGTTCAATTCCAAGACGGTGGATACCGGCATGGTCAAAGTGGTGCTGAACGAGAACGGCCTGCAGAGCCTGCAGTTCATCCCCTGCCTGCAGAGCGGGTGCAGGACATCGCTGGTGCAGGGGGAGGAGAAGAGCAGGATCCTCAATTACATGCGGGGCCTGTCCGGCGGCGTGCAGATTGATGATGACGGTTATGTCATAAAAAATTTCTGATAAATTTTCGCAAAAAGTGAAACTTTTAACGGCCATAGATCGTATTACTGTTACGTTACTGTTATAGTGTTGATCATTTGAAACAAAGATGTGAAAGCCGGATGCATCCGGCACAGGGAGGGGGAGCGGTATGGAGATCGCGAATAACAATCCTTTTATCATGCAGCAGTTTGCGGCCCGCAATGCGGTGCGGCAGAAGGACGGCCGCCGGTCGGAGGAATTTGACGATTTTGTCAGGTCCGCGCCGGAGAGCGGGGCGCAGAAGAAGGCGGATGAGGCAAAGACGCAGGAGGGGCAGGAGACAGATTACAGACAGTTCCTGCTGGAGAAAATGGAAGAGATGCGTGCCAGGGTAAAGAGCGGGAACATTCAGCCTAAGATTCAGATCGGCGCCGAGGCCTATACGCAGGAAGAATGGAAGAAACTTCTGGAAAAAGTAGACGCTGCCGAGGATGTGCTCAGGGAACAGATCGAGGCGGAGATTGAGACAGCCAGGGAGGCGGCGCAGAAGGACGAGGCCGATTCGGATTCGGATACCAGGATCATCACCCGGGCCGACGGGGCGAAGATCCTTATGATCAAGACATCTTTCGGGGAAATGAGTGTGGAACTTTCAGGGCCTGATGACAGTCTGACCTTTGACGACATCAGTAAGATATGCGGTGAGCCGGAAGAAACGCAGAATCTTGATAAAACAGTTGACAATACCGATTCCGCTGTGTTATAGTAACCAAGGTTGTTAAAACCATGCCGAAGACAGTAGGTGCCGTAGTGACGGCGTAAGGATACCGCCTACCGAGGAGAAGAGCTGCTGTAAGATATATTGTAGTCTGTTTCATCCTCCCTGTCTTCAGGGAGGATTTTTTATAGAAGACTCCTATCGGCGTAAAATCTATAAGGAGGTAAATGTAATGGCAAAGGTTGAACTGAAAAAACCGATCGTAGAAGAGATTTCAGCTGTTATCCAGGATGCACAGTCAGTCGTTCTGGTCGATCACCGCGGACTTACGGTAGAGCAGGATACAGAGCTTCGTAAGCAGCTGCGTGAAGCCGGGATCACCTACAAGGTTTACAAGAACACAATGATGAATTTCGCATTTAAGGGCACTGACTTCGAATCTTTGATCCCTTATCTGGAAGGCCCCAGCGCGCTTGCTGTTTCCAAAGAGGACGCAACGGCACCCGCCAGAGTATTGTGCAAATTCGCGAAGACAGCAAATGCGCTCGAAGTCAAGGGCGGTGTCGTAGAGGGCACGCTTTATGACGCTAAGGGAATCGAGAATGTATCCAAGATCCCGTCCAGAGAAGAACTGCTATCCAGACTGCTTGGCAGCATGCAGTCACCGGTTGCGAACCTGGCCCGCGTACTGAACCAGATCGCGGAGAAGGGCGGCGCGTCCGAGTGTACACCTGCAGAGGCAGCACCCGCAGCAGAGGAAGCTCCTGCGGCGGAAGAAGCTCCGGCAGAAGCATAAATCTTCAACAAAGGCACTATAGCTTATCATTAAATATTATCAAACAAAAATCATGGAGGTAAAAAATCATGGCAAAATTATCCACTCAGGAATTTATTGATGCGATCAAAGAGTTAACAGTATTAGAGCTGAATGATTTAGTAAAAGCATGTGAAGAGGAGTTCGGCGTATCTGCAGCAGCAGGTGTAGTCGTTGCAGCAGCAGGCGGAGATGCCGGCGCAGCAGCAGCTGAGGAGAAGACAGAGTTCGACGTTGAGCTGACAGAGGTTGGCCCGAACAAGGTTAAGGTCATCAAGGTTGTTCGTGAAGTGACAGGCCTTGGTCTGAAGGAAGCAAAAGACCTGGTTGACAACGCTCCGAAGATGGTGAAGGAAGCTGCATCCAAGGAAGAGGCTGAGGATGTTAAGGCTAAGCTGGAAGCTGAGGGCGCGAAGGTTACTCTGAAATAATCGACAAGAGCACGGCAAGCTGAGAAGACCGTTCATGCCGGACATGTTTTTACATAGTCCGCATGAGCGGTTTTACTGCGTTTTTCGTGTTTTTTAAGAAAATAATCGTTGACTCGCAAAAAAACTTGTAGTAGAATGGAAAATGCACTATTGTGGTGTGGTATGCTTATTTGTATTATAATTTCATGCCGACAGGTATTCAGACAGGCAATCTGATAAGCATCAAATCATAAGGAACGGGGTGAAAGTGTCAATGGAAAAGAACAGAATCCGTAAGACTGCAGCCGGCAGAAATACGCGTATGACCTATGCACGACAGAAGGAAGTCCTGGAAATGCCGAATCTGATCGAGGTTCAGAAGAACTCCTATCAGTGGTTTCTTAGGGAAGGACTGAAAGAAGTTTTCGACGATATCTCTCCTATCTCGGATTACAGCGGACACTTAAGTCTGGAATTTGTGGACTTTGAGTTATGCGAAGAGGATGTGAAGTACTCTATTGAGAAATGCAAAGAGAGAGATGCTACTTACGCGGCGCCTCTTAAGGTGAAGGTTCGCCTGATCAATAAGGAGAAGGACGAGATCACGGAGCACGAGATCTTCATGGGCGACCTGCCGCTGATGACAGCGACCGGTACATTTGTGATCAACGGTGCCGAGCGTGTTATCGTCAGCCAGCTGGTACGTTCTCCGGGCATTTATTACGGAATCGGACATGATAAGATCGGAAAAAGACTGTTTTCCGCCACCGTCATCCCGAATCGAGGCGCATGGTTAGAGTATGAGACAGACTCTAATGATGTGTTTTACGTGCGCGTGGACAGAACGAGGAAGGTGCCGATCACGGTACTGATCCGTGCCATGGGCGTGGGTTCCAATGATGAGATCAGAGAATTGTTTGGTGAAGAACCGAAGATCGAGGCCAGTTTTGCCAAGGATACTTCCGAGAATTATCAGGAAGGTCTCTTGGAGTTATATAAGAAGATCCGTCCCGGTGAGCCTTTGAGTGTGGAGAGCGCTGAAAGTCTGATCACCGCTATGTTTTTTGACCCCAGAAGATATGATTTGGCTAAAGTTGGCAGATATAAATTCAATAAGAAGTTAATGTTCCGCAACAGGATCAGACGCCATATTCTGGCGGAGGACGTGGTGGATATGACCACGGGTGAAGTGCTGGCCAAAGCGGGCGAGAAGGTTACCGTGGAGATGGCTGACGCCATCCAGAATGCTGCGGTTCCTTTTGTATGGATCCAGACAGAGGAGAGGAATGTGAAGGTTCTCTCCAATATGATGGTAGACATCACTAACTTCGTAGACTGCAACCCCAGAGAGCTGGGCATCACGGAGCTGGTTTATTATCCCGTGCTGCAGCAGATTCTGGAGGAGTACAGCGACGATCCGGAGATGCTGGCGGAAGCGATCCACAAGAATGTGCACGAACTGATTCCGAAGCATATTACGAAGGAAGATATCCTTGCTTCCATTAATTATAATATCCATCTGGAGTACGGCATCGGCAACGATGACGATATCGACCATCTGGGCAACAGACGTATCCGTGCAGTGGGTGAACTGCTGCAGAACCAGTACCGCATCGGTCTGTCCAGACTGGAGAGAGTGGTCCGTGAGAGAATGACCACCCACGACGCAGACGAGATCTCACCCCAGGTGCTGATCAACATCAAACCGGTACAGGCTGCCGTGAAGGAGTTCTTCGGTTCCTCCCAGCTGTCCCAGTTTATGGATCAGAACAACCCGCTCGGTGAGCTGACACATAAGAGACGTCTTTCCGCCCTTGGTCCCGGCGGTCTGTCCCGTGACAGAGCCGGATTCGAGGTCCGTGACGTACATTATACGCACTACGGCAGAATGTGCCCCATCGAGACGCCGGAAGGTCCGAACATCGGACTGATCAACTCTCTGGCATCCTATGCGCGGATCAATGAATATGGATTCGTGGAGGCGCCCTACCGTAAGATAGACAAGACCGACCCTCAGAATCCGCGTGTTACCGACGAGGTAGTCTACATGACGGCGGATGAAGAGGATAATTATCATGTAGCGCAGGCATCGGCGCCGCTGGATGCCAACGGCTATTTTACCAGAAACAGTGTTTCCGGACGTTTCGAGGAGGAGACGCAGGAATATCCGAAGGCCATGTTTGATTACATGGACGTGTCGCCGAAGATGGTATTCTCTGTGGCGACGGCGCTCATTCCATTCCTGCAGAACGATGACGCCAACCGTGCGCTGATGGGTTCCAACATGCAGAGACAGGCCGTGCCGCTGCTCTTTACGGAGACCCCGGTGGTGGGAACCGGTATGGAGCCGAAGGCAGCCGTGGACTCGGGTGTCTGTGTGGTGGCGAAGAAGGCCGGTACGATCGACTTTGTATCGGCGGACCTGATCAGGATGACTTACGATGACGGGGAGAAGGATGAATACCATCTGACCAAATTCTCCCGCAGTAACCAGTCCAACTGCTATAACCAGAAGCCGATCGTGTTCAAGGGCAACCATGTGGCACAGGGTGAAGTGATCGCAGACGGCCCGTCCACAGAGGGCGGCGAGCTGGCGCTGGGCAAGAATCCGCTGATCGGATTCATGACCTGGGAAGGCTACAACTACGAGGATGCCGTGCTGCTCAGTGAGAGACTGGTACAGGAGGATGTCTATACCTCCGTACACATTGAAGAATATGAGGCGGAAGCCCGTGACACGAAGCTGGGACCGGAAGAGATCACCAGAGACGTTCCCGGCGTAGGTGACGAGGCGCTGAAAGATCTGGATGACAGAGGTATCATCCGCATCGGTGCAGAAGTACGTGCCGGTGATATTCTGGTCGGTAAGGTGACACCGAAAGGAGAGACCGAGCTGACTGCGGAGGAGAGGCTGCTGCGCGCGATCTTCGGTGAGAAAGCGAGAGAAGTAAGAGATACCTCTCTGAAAGTGCCTCACGGTGAATATGGTATTGTTGTGGATGCGAAGGTATTTACGAGGGAGAACGGCGACGAGCTTTCACCCGGCGTCAATCAGGCGGTACGTATATACATTGCACAGAAGAGAAAGATTTCCGTAGGAGATAAGATGGCCGGCCGTCACGGTAACAAGGGTGTGGTTTCCCGCGTGCTGCCGGTGGAGGATATGCCTTATCTGCCGAACGGCCGTCCGCTGGATATCGTGCTGAATCCGCTGGGCGTGCCTTCCCGTATGAATATCGGACAGGTGTTGGAGATCCATTTGTCCCTGGCTGCCAGGGCGCTGGGCTTTAACGTGGCGACGCCGGTGTTTGACGGTGCGAAGGAAGATGACATTGCAGATACCCTCAAACTTGCCAACGATTATGTCAATCTGGAATGGGAAGAATTCGAGGAGAAGCATAAAGATGATATTTCGGAAGAGATCATGCAGTATCTCTCCGATCACAGAGAGCACCGCGAGGTGTGGAAAGGCGTGGAGATCTCCAGCGACGGTAAGGTGCGGCTGCGGGACGGCCGGACAGGCGAGTATTTCGATTCGCCGGTTACGATCGGACACATGCATTACCTGAAACTGCATCATCTGGTAGACGATAAGATCCATGCGCGTTCAACAGGTCCTTACTCGCTGGTAACGCAGCAGCCGCTGGGTGGTAAAGCGCAGTTCGGCGGACAGCGTTTCGGTGAGATGGAGGTGTGGGCGCTGGAAGCATACGGTGCGGCCTACACGCTGCAGGAGATCCTGACAGTGAAATCCGACGATGTTGTCGGACGTGTCAAGACTTACGAAGCGATCATCAAGGGCGACAATATCCCGGAACCCGGTGTGCCGGAATCCTTCAAGGTGCTGCTCAAGGAGCTGCAGTCTCTGGGTCTGGATGTGAGAGTGCTTCGGGATGACCAAACAGAAGTTGAGATCATGGAAACGATCGATTACGGTGAGAACGACTACCGTTACGAGATCGAGGGTGACTCCAGAAACTATGACTATGAACAGGAATCTCTTGGTTCGATGGGATATCAGAAGCAGGAGTTTGACGAAGACAGCGGAGAGCTTGTGACCAGCGAAGAGGAAGAGGACTTTGCAGAAGATGAGATGGACGCTGACTTTGCGGAAGAAGAGACGGAGATTTTTTAAGACCGGTATTCCGTTTTCGCGTGAGCATCATGTTACCAGGGACGGCTGTGCATGGTAACATATAATCTGGAAGGAGCATGGTGATTGAAGATGTCAGATATGAAACAAGAAACTTATCAACCTATGACATTCGATGCTATTAAAATCGGATTGGCATCACCCGAGAAGATCAGAGAGTGGTCCCGGGGAGAGGTTACCAAACCCGAGACAATCAACTATAGAACATTGAAACCGGAAAAAGAAGGTCTTTTCTGTGAGAAGATCTTCGGGCCCAGTAAGGACTGGGAGTGCCACTGCGGTAAATACAAGAAGATCAGATATAAAGGTGTAGTCTGCGACCGATGCGGCGTTGAGGTGACCAAAGCCAGCGTTCGCAGAGAGCGTATGGGTCACATCGAACTGGCGGCGCCGGTTTCCCATATCTGGTATTTTAAAGGTATTCCAAGCCGTATGGGTCTGATCCTCGACCTGTCTCCGCGCGTGCTGGAGAAGGTGCTGTACTTCGCTTCCTATATCGTGCTGGACGGCGGTGAGAGTAATCTGGAATATAAGCAGGTTCTCTCCGAGAAGGAGTACCAGGATGCCAGAGAGACCTGGGGCAATAAATTCCGTGTAGGCATGGGCGCCGAGGCGATCAAGGAGCTGCTGGAGGCCATCGAGCTGGAGACAGAGGCGGTGGAGCTGAAAGAGGGGCTTCGCGATTCCACAGGCCAGAAGCGTGCCCGCATTATCAAGAGACTGGAAGTGGTGGAGGCGTTCAGGGAGTCCGGCAACCAGCCGGAGTGGATGATCATGGATGCGATCCCGGTCATCCCGCCCGACTTACGTCCTATGGTACAGCTGGACGGCGGCCGTTTTGCCACCAGTGACCTGAATGATCTCTATAGAAGGATCATCAACAGAAATAACCGTTTGAAGAGACTGCTGGAGCTGGGCGCGCCGGATATCATCGTCCGCAACGAGAAGCGGATGCTGCAGGAGGCAGTGGACGCGCTGATCGACAACGGCAGGAGAGGCCGTCCGGTGACGGGCCCGGGTAACAGGGCGCTCAAGTCCCTGTCCGATATGTTAAAAGGTAAGTCGGGACGTTTCCGTCAGAACCTTCTGGGTAAGCGTGTGGACTATTCCGGACGTTCCGTTATCGTGGTCGGGCCGGAGCTTAAGATTTACCAGTGCGGTCTGCCCAAGGAGATGGCAATCGAGCTGTTTAAGCCTTTTGTGATGAAAGAACTGGTGTCCAGAGGCATTTCCCAGAATATCAAGAATGCCAAGAAGCTGGTAGAGCGGCTGGATACGCAGGTGTGGGATGTACTGGAAGAAGTGATCAAAGAGCATCCGGTGATGCTGAACCGTGCTCCTACACTGCACAGACTCGGTATTCAGGCTTTCGAACCGATCCTGGTAGAAGGTAAGGCGATCAAGCTGCATCCTCTCGTATGTACGGCATTTAACGCCGACTTCGACGGAGACCAGATGGCGGTTCATCTGCCGCTGTCCGTGGAAGCGCAGGCGGAGTGCAGATTCCTTCTGCTTTCTCCGAACAACCTGTTGAAGCCCTCCGACGGCGGACCGGTGGCGGTTCCGTCTCAGGATATGGTGCTGGGTATATACTACCTGACGCAGGAAAGGCCGGGGGCAACGGGAGAAGGCAAGTTCTTTAAGAATGTGAATGAGGCCATTCTGGCCTATGAGAACGGGGCATGTACCCTGCATACAAAGATCAGAGTGCGGGTGAGCAAACAGACGCCGGACGGACAGACTGTGACCGGCAATGTGGAATCCACGCTGGGAAGATTTCTTTTCAATGAGATCCTGCCGCAGGATCTGGGCTATGTGGACAGAACCAACCCGGAAGACCTGCTGAAACTGGAAGTGGACTTCCATGTGGGCAAGAAGCAGTTAAAGCAGATACTGGAGAAGGTCATCAACATCCATGGTGCGGTGAGGACCGCCGAAGTGCTTGACCTGATCAAGTCCACAGGTTATAAATATTCGACAAGAGCCGCGATGACGGTTTCCATCTCCGACATGACCGTGCCGGCCAGAAAATCCGAGATGCTGGAGGAGGCACAGGCTACGGTTGACAAGATCTCCATGAATTTCAGACGTGGTCTGATCACGGAGGAAGAGAGATACCGTGCGGTCGTTGAGACCTGGAATGAGACGGATAAGGAGCTGACAGAGGTGCTTCTGTCCGGACTGGATAAATATAATAATATCTACATGATGGCGGACTCCGGCGCCCGTGGTTCCAACCAGCAGATCAAACAGCTGGCCGGTATGCGCGGACTGATGGCGGATACCACAGGACGGACCATCGAGCTGCCCATCAAGTCCAACTTCCGTGAAGGACTGGACGTACTGGAGTACTTCATGTCCGCCCACGGCGCACGTAAAGGACTTTCCGACACGGCGCTGCGTACAGCCGACTCCGGATACCTGACCAGACGTATGGTTGACGTATCTCAGGAGCTGATCATCCGCGAGACCGACTGCTGCGAGGGCAGGGAAGAGATTCCGGGTATCGTGGTGAAGGCGTTCATGGATGGTAAGGAGACCATCGAAGGTCTGGGAGACAGAATTACAGGACGATTCTCCTGTGAAGATATCAAAGACAGAGACGGCAGAATGATCGTGAAGAGAAATCACATGATCACACCCGCCCGTGCGGCCAGGATTTTAAGCACCGGGGTCAATGAGAAGGGTGAGCCGATCGAAGAAGTGAAGATCCGGACGATCCTGACCTGCCGTTCCCATGTGGGAATCTGTGCGAAATGTTACGGCGCCAACATGGCTACCGGCGAAGCGGTGCAGGTAGGTGAAGCTGTCGGCATCATCGCGGCACAGTCCATCGGTGAGCCGGGTACACAGCTGACCATGCGTACTTTCCATACGGGCGGCGTGGCCGGTGACGATATTACACAGGGTCTTCCCCGTGTAGAGGAGCTTTTCGAGGCGCGTAAGCCGAAGGGTCTGGCGATCATCGCAGAATTCGGCGGTGTGGCGACCATTAAAGATACGAAGAAAAAACGTGAGATCGTGATCACCAACAACGAGACCGGAGAGTCCAAGACGTATCTGATCTCTTACGGATCCAGGATCAAGATCATGGACGGGGCTGTGCTGGAGGCCGGCGACGAGCTGACAGAGGGTAGTGTGAACCCTCATGACCTGTTGAAGATCAAGGGGATCCGTGCGGTGCAGGATTACATGCTGCGCGAGGTACAGAGAGTGTACCGTCTGCAGGGTGTTGATATTGCCGACAAGCATATCGAGGTGATCGTGCGCCAGATGCTTAAGAAAGTCCGCATCGAGAACAGCGGCGACACGGATTTCCTGCCGGGTACTCTGGTGGATGTGCTGGATTATGAGGACATGAACGAGGAGCTTTTCAAAGAAGGCAAAGAGCTGGCGGAAGGCAAGCAGATTCTGCTCGGTATCACCAAAGCGGCGCTGGCAACCGATTCCTTCCTGTCCGCGGCGTCCTTCCAGGAGACCACGAAGGTGCTGACGGAGGCGGCGATCAAGGGTAAGGTAGATTCCCTGATCGGCCTGAAAGAGAATGTTATCATCGGTAAGCTGATTCCGGCCGGCACAGGCATGAAGCGTTACCGCGACACACGGTTGAGCACGGATGAGAATCTTCTGAGCCGTCTGGCGGCGGAGAAGGAACTGCGTTTCGATGACGGATTCGTCAGAAGACCGAGATTTGAGATCCCGGCAGAAGCAGATGAAGACGAAGAACTGATCGATGTGGAGACTGAGGCGCTGGATCTGGACGAAGATCTGGAAGTGGATGAGACAGAAGACGATATGGAAATGGCCGAACTGGACGAAGCGGAAGATTTCGACGAGGATGAGGCTTTAGAAGAAGCCGGAGCCGAGATGGAAGTCGTGGAGTAAAGATTCCGGTCAGAATCAGGGTTTTTAAGCGATTTTACAGAAAAATAGGTTGACAATGCATTCACATGCAAGTATACTAATTTAGTGCGTGTGAATGCATTTTTTTGTGTTGCACGCAGAAGGTTCATTTATTACAACAGGAGGTGAAAAGAATGCCAACATTTAACCAGTTAGTTAGAAAAGGACGTCAGACATCTGTAAAGAAGTCAACCGCACCGGCTTTGTTGAAAGGTTACAACTCCCTTCACAAGACGGCGATCGATACATCTTCTCCGCAGAAGAGAGGTGTCTGCACAGCTGTTAAGACAGCAACTCCTAAGAAGCCTAACTCAGCGCTGAGAAAGATCGCCAGAGTACGTCTTTCCAACGGAATCGAAGTGACAAGCTACATTCCCGGTGAAGGTCATAATCTGCAGGAGCACAGTGTTGTTCTGATCCGTGGCGGAAGAGTAAAAGACTTACCTGGTACAAGATACCATATTATCAGAGGTACTCTTGATACAGCTGGTGTTGCTAACAGACGGCAGGCTCGTTCCAAGTACGGCGCCAAGAGACCTAAAGCAGGCAAGTAGGTTGCGCAGCGTTTTAGGTTGTGAATTTCAGGACCACAAACAGAACTAATTTAGTGTTGGGATTCTTATGAAACAGCAGGCGGCGTATGCCGCTGATCGTAGAAAACCGCACGGACACATTGAATTAGAGGACACATGTGAGTACCGATGAATTATTAATGATAATAAGGAGGGAAGAAACGTGCCACGTAAAGGACATATTGCAAAGAGAGATGTATTGGCAGATCCTTTATACAATAACAAGGTGGTTACCAAGCTGATCAACAATATCATGTTGGACGGTAAGAAAGGTGTAGCCCAGAAGATTGTATACGGAGCATTTGCCCGCGTAGAGAATAAGGCAGGTAAGCCGGCACTTGACGTTTTCGAGGAGGCTATGAACAACATCATGCCTGTTCTGGAGGTTAAGGCAAGACGTATCGGTGGTGCAACCTATCAGGTGCCGATCGAAGTACGTCCGGACAGACGCCAGGCTCTCGGACTTCGTTGGCTGGTAATGTTTTCTCGTAAGAGAGGCGAGAAGACCATGGAAGAGAGACTTGCCAATGAGATCCTGGATGCGTCTAACAACACAGGCGCAGCCGTTAAGAGAAAAGAAGACATGCACAAGATGGCAGAGGCCAACAAGGCATTTGCACATTACCGCTTCTAAGCTCTTTCTATTGTGTTTTGAATTATCATAAGGAGGAAAAAACCTTGGCTGGAAGAGAATATCCGTTAGAGAGAACCAGAAATATAGGTATCATGGCTCATATCGATGCCGGTAAGACCACATTGTCAGAGCGTATCCTGTATTACACTGGTGTTAACTATAAGATCGGTGACACTCATGAAGGCACTGCTACCATGGACTGGATGGAGCAGGAGCAGGAAAGAGGTATCACGATCACATCGGCCGCTACGACATGCCACTGGACCTTGGAAGAGAACTGCAAACCCAAGCCGGGCGCGTTGGAGCACCGTATCAATATCATCGACACTCCCGGTCACGTTGACTTCACGGTAGAAGTTGAGCGTTCCCTCCGTGTACTGGATGGCGCTGTGGGCGTGTTCTGTGCAAAGGGTGGTGTTGAGCCGCAGTCAGAAAACGTGTGGCGGCAGGCTGATACCTATAATGTTCCGAGAATGGCGTTCATCAACAAGATGGACATTCTGGGCGCTAATTTCTTTGGCGCTGTAGAACAGATCCGGACAAGACTGGGTAAAAATGCGATCATTCTTCAGTTACCGATCGGTAAAGAAGATGAGTTTAAGGGAATCATCGATCTGTTTGAGATGAAAGCCTATATCTATAATGACGATAAGGGAGAAGACATTACAGTCACAGATATCCCGGAGGATATGGCGGATGACGCTGCACTCTATCATGATGAACTGGTGGAGAAGATCTGTGAGCTGGATGACGACCTTACCATGCTGTATCTGGAGGGCGAGGAGCCTTCTGTTGATCAGTTGAAAGCGGCACTGCGCCGCGGTACGTGTGAGTGTACGGCAGTACCTGTATGCTGTGGTTCCGCATACAGAAACAAAGGTGTTCAGAAGCTTCTGGATGCGGTTCTGGAGTTTATGCCGGCACCTACAGATATCCCTGCGATCAAGGGTGTGGACAGCGACGGCAACGAAGTGGAGAGACATTCTTCCGATGAGGAGCCTTTCTCCGCACTGGCATTCAAGATCATGGCCGATCCGTTTGTCGGCAAGCTGGCGTTCTTCCGTGTGTATTCCGGAACGATCAATTCCGGTTCCTATGTGCTGAATGCGACGAAGAACAAGAAAGAGCGTGTGGGACGTATCCTGCAGATGCATGCCAACAAGAGAGCAGAGCTTGACAAAGTATATTCCGGTGATATTGCTGCGGCAGTAGGGTTTAAGATCACCACAACCGGTGATACTATTTGTGACGAGCGTCATCCTGTTATCCTGGAGTCCATGGAATTCCCGGAGCCGGTTATCGAGCTGGCGATCGAGCCCAAGACCAAGGCTGGTCAGGGCAAGATGGGTGAGGCCCTGGCGAAACTTGCCGAGGAAGATCCTACATTCCGTGCACACACAGATCATGAGACAGGCCAGACGATCATCGCAGGTATGGGTGAGCTGCATCTGGAGATCATCGTTGACCGTCTGCTTCGTGAGTACAAGGTAGAGGCTAACGTGGGTGCACCGCAGGTTGCATACAAAGAGAGCTTCACAAAGCCTGTTGATCAGGAATACAAATATGCGAAACAGTCCGGCGGTCGTGGACAGTACGGACACTGTAAAGTTAAATTTGAGCCCATGGATCCGAATGGTGAAGAGACCTTCAAGTTCGAGACCAGCGTAGTAGGTGGTGCGATTCCGAAGGAATATATCCCCGCTGTCGGCGAAGGTATCGAAGAGGCTTCCAAAGCCGGTGTTCTGGGTGGATTCCCGGTACTTGGCGTTCATGCCAACGTATACGACGGTTCCTACCATGAAGTTGACTCCTCCGAGATGGCATTCCACATCGCAGGATCCATGTGTTTCAAGGAAGCCATGAAGAAAGCAGGCCCGGTTCTGCTTGAGCCGATCATGAAAGTGGAAGTGACCATGCCCGAAGAGTATATGGGTGATGTAATCGGTGATATCAACTCCCGTCGCGGACGTATCGAGGGTATGGAAGATATCGGCGGCGGCAAGATGGTGAAAGGTTATGTTCCGCTTGCTGAGATGTTCGGTTACTCCACAGACCTTCGTTCCAAGACACAGGGCCGCGGTAACTACTCAATGTTCTTCGAGAAGTATGAGCAGGTGCCGAAGAGCGTGCAGGAAAAAGTTTTAGCAGCTAAGGCGAAATAAAAGCAAAGCAAAAACAAAGGTTTTGTGTGTAAAAACGAAATAATGCTTGAAAATCTTGGCAATCTTTAATATAATCATAGATAGCTGATTGAACAGAACAATTTTAAATTTATCTAGTTTTTAAGGAGGACTTTAAAAATGGCTAAGGCTAAGTTTGAAAGAAACAAACCACATTGTAATATCGGCACCATTGGTCACGTTGACCATGGTAAGACGACATTAACAGCAGCGATCACAAAAGTACTTTCCGAGAGAGTTGCAGGTAACACTGCTACAGATTTCGAGAACATCGATAAGGCTCCGGAAGAGAGAGAAAGAGGTATCACAATCTCTACAGCTCACGTTGAGTACGAGACAGATAAGAGACACTACGCACACGTTGACTGCCCTGGACATGCTGACTACGTTAAGAACATGATCACAGGTGCTGCTCAGATGGACGGCGCTATCCTTGTTGTAGCTGCTACAGACGGTGTTATGGCTCAGACCAAAGAGCACATCCTTCTGTCCCGTCAGGTAGGCGTTCCTTATATCGTAGTATTCATGAACAAGTGCGATATGGTAGACGATCCTGAGCTGCTTGAGCTGGTTGAGATGGAGATCACAGAGCAGTTGGAAGAGTATGAGTTCACAGATTGCCCGATCGTTAAGGGTTCTGCACTGAAAGCTCTGGAAGATCCCAGCAGCGAGTGGGGCGACAAGATCATGGAGCTGATGAGCACAGTTGATGAGTATATTCCGGATCCTCAGCGTGACACAGATAAGCCTTTCCTTATGCCTGTCGAGGACGTATTCTCTATCACAGGCCGTGGAACCGTTGCTACAGGTAGAGTAGAGCGTGGTACACTGCACATGTCTGATGATGTTGAGATCATCGGTGTTAAGGAGGAGACACAGAAGTCTGTTGTAACAGGTATCGAGATGTTCCGTAAGCTGCTGGATGAGGCACAGGCTGGTGATAACATCGGTGTTCTGCTTCGTGGTATCCAGAGAACAGATATCGAAAGAGGACAGGTTCTTGCTAAACCCGGTTCTGTAACCTGCCACAGAAAATTTACGGCTCAGGTTTACGTATTGACGAAAGACGAGGGTGGTCGTCATACTCCTTTCTTCAATAACTACAGACCGCAGTTCTATTTCAGAACAACTGATATCACAGGTGTATGTAACCTTCCTGAAGGCACAGAGATGTGCATGCCTGGTGATAACGTAGAGATGAGCATCGAGCTGATTCATCCGATCGCTATGGAGCAGGGTCTTACGTTTGCTATCCGTGAGGGTGGTAGGACTGTTGGTTCAGGCCGTGTTGCGACAATCATCGAATAATCCAGTAAATTCAAGGCTTTCGGGATTTTGCAACAAAATTGCAACAAATTTGCAAAGCATAATGCTGAATAATGCGCGATAATGCGTTTTTGGCAGGATGTGAGTGAATCCAATTTCATAAAATTTTGTATCAAATGGACACTTTCCAAGTGAAAACTAGGAGGGTGTCCTTTTTGGTGTGCCCGGTGGGCACACGTTCTAACGGGTGAAAGTCCCCAATCTGCCCGGCAGTGGGAAGGATACAGC